>PPYE01617193.1_pt1 | contig 95689 bp, 117 predicted proteins | sample 1559881 | NCBI WGS metagenome assembly PPYE01 (sample SAMN08240022, study PRJNA423297) | Human gut metagenome, whole genome shotgun sequencing project.
CATTTCTGCCAATTCTGCAGACATGGATAAGTCCGAAGAAGCCTTTAACTCTTCAAAATTTTCCTGTAAACGTTTTTTCTCATTCAGCAACTGCTTATATATTTTGTCCAAATGTTGCGTCTCATCCCATAAAGCGTCCCGCTCCTCAATCAACTTCTTATTTTCCTGAGTAAGCTGATCAACATCTTTTCTATATGCATTGAGGTTGTCCGCATATCCTTCACAAGTTGCATTTAAAGTGTTAATTTGATCTTCAAAATATACCTGTTTCGTCGATAATATTTCACGCTCTTCCTTTAACTTTTTAACAGATTCTTTCAAATCCTTATTTTCTTTCAGCAACTGCTTATTCTCAGTCTTCAGCTTTTCGTTCTCATGCATAAGTTTACCAATATCGTCTTTGTACCCGTCACTAACTGCATTCAGAATATTGATTTGAGTTTCAAGACTAGCCTGTTCCTGCAACAATCTACGATTCTCCATCATAAGATCATGGTATGGCATAGACTGTAAACCAAACCGACTGTTCAATAACTTCTTATTAGCTTTCTCCAGCCTTACCTCAGCAAATACCAAATCTCCAGCCAGCTCCATGCTATTAATATGACTCTCTGCCAGATCAGCTCTTAATTTGTTAACATCTTTTTCGTGTATTGCCTCAAGCTCGTCTAATTGCTGTTTGAGTTCTCTGTTTCTTTTGGTCAGCACACCGTTTCTTATGTTAGCTGTCATAACAGCCTCTCTCAGCTCACAATTATCCCCCTGGACAAGCTTCAGTTCTTCTTTCAATCTCTCATTTTCAGTCATTAACTTCTCGGCGCCATCTTCCGAATTTTTCAATGCAGATTCCAGCCGTCTAATCTTTTCTCGATATAATACCACCAAATCTTCCGGTTCTATATATCGGACATTGCTAAGAACCTCATCAATGTCTATTTTTTTCAGTTTGCATTCGAAATACATACCCATAACATTTATCTCCTTTTCTTATTAGTTTCTAAACTCCAATTAAACTTATTAGTTTCCAAACTCCATGTGTCATCGTCGTAATATGTAAATATAACTTCCAGTCTGTTCTTTAACCTCACACGAATCCTACCAATCCCACAAGGTGTCCACTTCACCATCTGCTCAGCCAATCCCGGCCACTCTCTTTTAAAAATATCAATTATCTTCATGATCCGTGACAACCACCTTTACATCATTCATATTATAGTCATTAATGCAAGAGCATGCGCAATCAGCAGGTAAACATAATACCGCATGTCTGCTTTTTTTCACGTCACCAAGCTCTTCAACTAACCGATCATGTAACATATGCAATTCTTCTTCAGAACGTTTATTAATAGGCTTCACAATAAATATCATAATCCCATCCCCTTTAAAACCACTATTATAATTAACCAATATATTGCCCACATTGACAAAGATACGATTAAGTCATTTTTATCGTCATGATTCATTGCTATTCTCCTTTTTATTCCAAATATTTCTCAATTCATGAGCAATTGCAAACAAAGCTGCGACAATGAACCACCGCATATCCTTAGAAATCGCCCCAGCAATATAGCAAACAAATTTCATATTATATAATTCCCAACCTACAAATTTCATTTATTTGTCTCCTTCTACATCAAAAAAAAGTAAGAGTACCAGTAATTAGTGCCCTAACTTTTGAAATATATAGTTCTTTATTTATTTGTTCCTGGTCCAATCGCAATGAAGTGAATGGATATATCTGGTAACTCTACCATATCTTTAATAGCAGTTTTTGACATAGTCTCTCCCTATTTGCCAAGTTCGCTAGGTTTGAATCCTATAGATGTCGTTTTGACATCTGTGTTCATTGTTGCCTTTGCTTTTATTGAATTGCAATCGTCAATACTCGCAATAGTAGCAAATCTAGGAAGACACATTACCTTATTTTTATTTGGACTGTTCGCTTCTGCTTCGAGTCGCTTCTGCAATTCAATTAACTCTTCTTTAGGTATGTTACCACATGTAGATACTATAAATATCATTTCTCGTCGCCGTCCTTCCTACAGCAAATCTCCAAAGCAATACATACCAATCCGGCAGCTACAAAATATAAAGGATTACCATCAGCAAAGCCGCTGAATAAAAACAATAGTAATAACAAACCATATACAATCATAGAGCACACCTCGCTAATCTGATAAGAATATTATCATCAACAACATCATCATAACTGTAACCCAAACCAAAAACATATAATCATCCATATTATCTCCATACCTTTCCTGTCTTTTTGTCAGTCAACACGATCCGACCTTCCACATGAAACCCAGCCAAATTACAAATATAAAAGATGGTATTCAATAGATTATAGAATCTCTCATAATCCCTACCATACTTTTTCTCATCGGCTTCTACACGCTTCATAGCCTTATATGCAGTCGGGTCATAATATCCAGACCCGTTTCTGCTCAAATCTTTATCAATTATCTTGCATCTTTCGCTCATCTTTTCTGCACCTTCCTAAATAAAACCTTTCGTAACTAAAATATAAGTAAGGCATATTGCTAAACCGATGGTTGATATAAACCAAGCGGAAAATATCATAAAAAGGTTCTCTTCGTCGGTCGCCCACATAAAGAACCAGCCTATTATACCTGTTATTACAAGCAATCCAATAAAAACCACAAAACAAACACAAAAATTACTTATCGTCATTCAAAAACTCCTCCTCAAATGCTCTACCACTGTATATATTCCAGTTTCGTCGACCTCGAACAATCGAATTGTTACTTGCATTAGAAGTAAACTTAAATATCCGCCCATCTTTTAAATAAACAGTACGTTCAGCACGAGAAACTTTTGACAATTCATGCATATTACTGAATGCAAATGCGTCCATTAACTGCTTAGCACTCTTTAATGTATCTGCCACAACCAAATATAAAACATTGTTCCGTTCGCTCATAATATATGTCCTCCTATATTATAAAATTGTTTTCTAACAGGCTGTTTCTGAAGTGTATATCCTTCTTTAAAATACATAAAAATATCATAAATACTTAACCCTGACAGATCTTCAATTTCAGCGACGACTTGCAATAATTCACTAATCGGCATTTGTGAACCGTATTTCGTGTTTATACCCATCCATTCCATCAATACCACTGCTCCTTTAACAGATTAATCGGTGTCCCAGCAACTCCAGCGCTTTCTCCGCTGTCTGTAGACTTAAAAAAAGCACCCTCGCGCTGAGGGTACATAAATTCAAACATTAAATAATTGGCAGCATCACAAAGATACTCAGTGTTTCCGATTTCCTTATATTTTTTAATACACATATCGTGACTTTCCAGTGCATTCACCAGCTTCATCCCGAAGTTGTCTGCGGCAGTTCCATATTTATAATAGCTAACCTCTACACGATTCTGCCGTAATTCATCAAATCTGTCCGAATACTCTTTCGGCAACTCTGTTCCTAATCTGCTCATTATTTACTCCATCCTCCCATATGGTTTATGCTTAAAATGTTTCTCTGCTACTTCACATCTTCCATCTCGCTCCATACGAGAATATCGGCACTGCTGACCATGTAATACCTGTTCTCGTTCGGCCCGCTTTTCAGACGAGCTCTTCTTCATATCATGACTCACTACTATTACCTCCAAAATATTGTTTCACAAGATAATCTAAGTATCTCTTCTTCGCTATTTTCATTTGTCGTGTACGTCTCATAGGCTTTCCTGCCATTTTCTGACGGTTGTTAACGATAATATGTATGGAACCGTTCCGCCTAAAACGCAAGCGACCGAGCCTCATTTTCCAGTTCCGATAATGCCTTAAATTGCTATATGTCCCATTACGTTTCCTATTCCATGCATGCTTAGGTTTCATTCCTTCTCCTCCCACTTTACAGGTTTCTCTGTACAATAATTAAGTGGATTATCTAAACACTCAAAACAAGGATCTTCGTGCTCTGGACATTCCGCATGTTTACAAATAATACAATACTTCTCAAAGTTTACTTCTCTTAAATCACTATCAACTACCATTTCATACCTCCTAAAATATAAAAAGAAAGAGCCTGTGTTTAATACAAGCCCCAATCTTGCAATTACTTATAATCCAAAAACGCTTCAACACTTGTTTTATGCATCATTACTTTTCCGATTTCTTCCAAAGTGTTCGGATCAAAGAACTTACAAAGCTTATACGGTCCATAATCATAGTTACGATTACTGTCCAACATTTGTTTCTGTGCTTCTCGCCATGCTACCTCAAATTTTTTACTTTTACGTCTTCCTAACGCAATTATTCCAACCGGAATAGCAACGCAAACAGCACAATAACCAATGACTAAACCGTAATCATCCCAAAAATCTTTAACCTTTTCAGCTCCATTCTTTGCCTTTTCTTTGATTTTTTCGTTTAACATAATACAATTCCTCCTTGATTGTTTTTATCTGTTTCTTGCATATAAGGAGTTGTAAAATGTGCGTGTCAATCTTCGCGATACAATGGAAAAGGAATCCAACGTTCATCGGATTCCGAATGAAGTTTTTGTTGAAGATCTATACACATCTCTATACATTCATGATAGTTTGTGAATATCCTAGGAAATACCATATTAATGTATTTTCCATCCGCATACGTTCTCACACAAATATATAACATAACTTATTCCTCCGTATAATCTTCCACTGTTAACCCGAAACACCATTTAATCATTTTTTTTCTGAAACCAATTAAAATGATGATCAATGTTAAAAGTCACAGTATATAATTTTCCTACAGATACTTTAGAACCATTTTTTATTTTAGGTATTAACACATCCATTGAATTTCCAAGCCGTTCACTCATCTCATACCTCTCCATACTCCAGCGTGAACTCTGTGATAATGCTGAAGTTGTAGTAATGCTTCTATAAAATTATCAAGCTCCAAACCATCTTCAAAATCTATCCTTGTTGTATTTGATTTATTAAATCCTTTCAATACTGGGCTACCGTCCACTGGATTCACTACATCCAATCCAAGTACTTCGTTCGTGTTCGCTAAGCAAATATATACTCGCTTTATGTCGTCACTGCTATAATTTTCGCAACGTATTCTCATAACTCAGTCCTCCAATTAAGAAATCATCGTTTCATTGTACTAATTCTATTAAATAGTATCTCTTTTACAATATTATGGATTTCTTCCAATATAATCTCGTTATAATTTGAGTGAGTGTTATACATTTCAATTCCAAGAAGATTACATACTTCTGAAACAAACCCATCTATGCACCATGAAATCCAATCATATTTTGCAATTTCTAAATCCGTATCACATAAATCTTTAAAATCTTCTGTTGTTTCAAAGCATACCTCTGTCTCAAAATCATCTTTCCACCAGTTGTCAAAATCACAAACTGAATTATTCATTACATTCTTAATAGCATTTGTTATGGTATTATTTAATCGTGTGTACATAACATTTAATTGTGTATACATAACATTTATTCCTTCTTTCCACTGTCCAGCAATTTGTTTTGCTTTTTTCATTGAATTGCACACATTAAATGTACGAGATTCAAGCTTTTAGGTATCATTTCCGCTCCAAATATAAAAGGCCCTACGAAGAGAGCCCCATTGTTATTTATTGTATTTTGTTTCAACCTGAAGAATATCTTCCACAGCTTCATCACTCATAAGAAATCTTCCCAACCAACTGGGAGCTGTTTTTCGAAAATCAAGTGTCATTCCTTTTATGCCGTGTTCTCTTGCATAGATCATCATAATATTTACACAAGTATCAAACGTATCTTCATCCACGGTTAATGTCGCCTTGACTTCTACTTTTAATTCTCCTACTATATTGCCATCAGCTATTTTCGCCATATTTACCTCCTTGTTTCACATAGGATCTCCAAATATACATTTCTTCGGCAAAGTGTCACGGTCAGTGCCGTCAGACATTTCTGTCATCTCAACCAAAGCGTCTTTAGATGTTCAGATATTTGATCAACATCTGGACTAATACATTCATTCTGAGCATACACATACCCAGGTTCCAACATAGGCGATAAAACTGAAAACGGCTTTTTCTTTACAGTAATCAGCTCAGAATATGGAAGTGTCTCAATCCATTTGCAGAACTCTCGCCATTCATCCAGCTTATGATTCTTCCTCTGTCTGTAAATATTCGCCAGCACCTCATAATTCAGCATAACATTACGAGTCTGGTTATAGCTGCTCGGAAGAAGCTGAATCATCTGCCACCAATATTTTTTCTTAAGTTCTGGATCAGTTTCTCGGTTGTAAAAAGTACGAGCAACATTCAAATAGTCGATAGTCTCCTCCAGTGCCGCTATCCATAGATTCTTGTAATCCTCAACGCCATCATTTTTTTCAGCCGGAATAAATACACCAAGATGCTCACACGAAAAATCCTCCAATGAAAATTCTTTCTCCGCAATTTTATGCATTGTGCTGCAAGAGTTTGCAACGGTACCAACCTTATATGTATCAAATTCTTTCCACCAATATAAAGGCGCCGTAATTCTCACATACACCGGCATCATTCTCATATATTTCCGATGCTCTGTACCAGCATCTGATAATCGCTGCATGAGAGAGTGGTCGGCTGAACCAATCTCAATATTTTCCAGACTATAAAAATCCGGATCAGTATCACTATCACTCTTCTCCCATGAGTTCATCGGATTTCTCATGCCCTGAATAATAAACTCCATCTGCTCCGGACTTGCCAAACCTACATTTTCGAATTTAATCATTTATAATCTCCTCCACGATTCCTCTAAGCTCATCAACAAAATATTTCTTTCCGTCAATACAAAGTATGTCACCGTCTATGTCGCAACCTGCTTTTCTAGCTAATTCAAAGATAGTCTGTTTATCAATCATTCACAATAACCTCCTAACTCAATATCAACAAGTTTGTCAGATTCAATTTCCAGAATATCTACTTCAATGTCCGATATATCGTCAACTATAGACATCCAGCCTCTTGCAATTTCTTTTTCATAAAGTTCTTTGATCGTTAGATCTTTAGCGGCTTCCGCCTCATCTTTTTTTTATAGATACCGAATATATTTTCGATATGTCCGTATCCGTCGTAATAGGTATTTCCATGAACTACATATAAAGTCATTTCTCTTCCTTCCTCCCTTCCAAATACAGTTCAATCTCATCACAAATATCACAATTTGCACAATATACGCTTATTACAGTTGTTACGACCTTATTATCACCGTAAAATTTAGTGCAGGTTAATTCTGGCGAACACTTTTGACAGTTCTGACATTTTTCTTTATAAATATTGTTTATAATCTTAATCATTTCCCGTTTCCTCCAAATATTTTCTCCGTATTCGTATCAAATCAAAATACTCGTCTTCTGTTATTTCATACGTATGGAAGATATACCCGCACTTATCACATTTCCGGAAACGTTTAACCTCTCCGCATTCAACATCTCTAGTGTCTTTAACGACTGCTCTACCTTCACCACACCTAGGACAAATCATCTTTCTTATCCTCCTTGTCTAGCAATACTAAATACGGACAATTGATACAAAACTCCTGCAAATAATTGGTGTTCCGACTTCCGCCGACAAGACCATGGCAACATCCAAACACAGCATATCCTTCATCTTCTCTTTCAGAATAGCATTTATCATAATCCGAAACGAAACTTTTTAATATAGATGTCACTGGCATAATTAAAAATAAAATAACCAATAATTTAATCATTCAGCGTACCTCCTATAAATACATAAATATCAGTTTAATAGCAGTTACTGCCACGCACAGAATATTCAGCACTAACCACAAAGCCGTTATAGAATACCAAATCTTCTCCCAACTCTTCTCCCAACTCTTCTCTACATCCAATGCATACCGAACATTGGCAGACGGACTCTTGAAATGTACCTTTATCATAAACAGATTCACCAAATATAAAACTATAGACACTGCAGTGAATTTAATCATTTTTCTTATCCTCCTTACGACGCTCTTCTCTATTAATAATACAAAGAGTCAGATCGACAACACCCATAATTAACACAAATACACAAAATATAAGCCAACTTCTAATGCTCATAGCAACCACCTCCTCTTTGAAAATATAAGTATTAAGCTCATTGGAACTGTGAGAACTCCTGCTGTCATATCTCCACCAGACCAAACAGCTACTAAAAAAGTGAGGAGCAACAATGCCACTCCCCACAGCTTTTGTTTCGTAAAATATAAAAGCTTACGAATCTTTCTTCTCCTAGTTCTAGTATAATTATTACGTTTTTTCACTAGATCTAGTATACAATCATGATAGCCATACTCATAACCGTCCTTACTTCCATCGATATAACCGGAAGACTCGCCACATTCGTATGAAACCTGGTCAATCATATCAGTTACAACTTCCATGACTGATCTCCTTTTAAAGTTCTAAGTTCCTTAAGCTCACGATTGTAAATATAAACATCGCTTGTAAGATATTCATCTCTGTTTTTAACATCATGAGATGCTTTGTAAACCATAGATCGTATGAAAGATTTATCATAAGTAAGTTCTGTATGATTCAGATCAAAGAAATTGACGTCGATCGCATGCATCTCATGAACGCTTCCTGGGAGTAGCATAAAATCATTGCCGATCTTTTCTGCCACAGAATCCATAATATCTCTACTTACAATTGCGAAAGCTCCATATATAAAGCCAGACACTGATATAGTTAAAAGTGGCGTGTCATAAACAAAATCGCTCATCGATAATATTTCCGGTTTAATGTTCCTCATTGCTGCCATATATAAGTCCTGTTCTTCAACAGCCATATACTGCACTATACCATTATCTATCAACATTGTTTTAGTCTCTCGAAAACCATCACCAAATATACAAGTTGCGTCGAGTCTGTATACAATATACATGCTGTCTAAAAACTCTCTATGAGGAATATTCGATAACCAGCTCGGGTTAACATCAATATTTACTAACTGACCAATAACGTTTTCTAATTTGCAAAGGGTTTTTATCTGATCTTTATCTAATTTCATATTGTATTTACTCATAATGTTCCCCCTTTCTAATCAACCACCAAACTATCCTTCAAATTTGATCTCAGTAGTTCTGGTCTCTCTATTTTCTCGTTTCAGTTTGAAATAAATATTCTCTGCATCTTTACCGAACTTGATAAGCATTGTAGTAAATATAAGTGCGTCAACAGGATTTAGCTTATCAGCATTCGCGACAATGTATGCTAAAACTTCAGATGAATACGTAGCTTCGTCGATGAACTCTTTCATTGAATTTTTTCCCATAAATATCATTCCTTTCTTAGGTTTTGAATTTGTTACTCCACTTACCTTCGTTAAATTTCTTCTTACTTACTAATGCTCTACTTATAGCCAGATCAATACTAGACCTGCTCTTCAAATGGTAGTAATATAAATCTCTGTATCCGGTATTTAATCTGTCTATACGTCCCGCCGCTTGTTCCATAATTTTGTAACTGTAATTTTGGCTGTAAAACACGATCGTATCAGTTTTAATACAATTCCATCCTTCAGCCCCGGCGGTGTACTGCACCAAATATACCCATGAATCGCATTCCGGTATTGGTTGGTGCTTGTGTCCATTCCATTCCGCAACTTCAACACCCTCTCCATAATACTGCGATTTAAGAAGCTCCAACTCATAATCAAAATTGTAGAATATGATCATCCTCGGATGCTTCTCAAATAGTTCCATAGTTGCTACTAATCTGCTATCATCGGAATTCACCACCTTTCTCAATGCATAACACAGCTCAGCTGCTGTCTGAAAAGGTTCGTTCTTCCAAATATCCCATCGGTTCTTCATCATGTCTTTGTAGATGATTCTGTTGTATTCAACATAAATATCCTCATGATGCGGCGTTGTTGGTCTGATAAATTCCATATCAACTAATATAGAATTCCTTAACCTGATCAAACGCCCTATGTTAAAATATCTTTCAACCTTCGGATACTTAGAGAACCTTGAAAACACACAATGCTCCCGATTAAACTCAGTCCTGTTTTCATAGAAGCCGTTTGCGATGAATACCGGTATATAATCCTGCCATGTATCACCCGGTGTAGCCGATAGCAGTATCCAATTGTTACACTTTGTGATTTTAAGAAACGCTTTTACCCATGCCCCCTTGCCGACAACTCTCTGTTCGTCAAATATAAAGAAAGCATTTTTAACGTCTTTGTACTTACCAATATTGTTCCAACTGTCGATTACAATTTGTACCTTACTCATGCTTTTCTCCGGATCTTTATCTAGCATAAACGGAATAAATTCACCCTCCCATTCCAAAGTGTCTCTCTTTCTGGCAGTCGTGATAATGTAAAGATTTTTTGCATTTGGTTTCATAGGTTTGAACGGTTCAAATGATCCGCCATTTTGTATAACATAATAGGCGAGTGAGGTCCGAGATTTCCCAGACCCAACTCCACCGCATAGGATACATCCATTTTTCATTTTTCGAACGGCTTCTTCTTGATAATCATACAGAAAAGCCATTTATTCTTCCGGATACTCCTGTTCTGCATACTCAGCATCAAGATCATCTTCACAAATTGTTGCATACAGACGACTTAAGAATGCTTTGATATGCCATCCGTCTTCGTTCTCCCACCATCTCGCTCTGACTGTCAGATCAACCTTATCCAGCTCAGCTCGATCCAGTCTTGCAATTGTGTCTTCATTAAGTTCATGCTGTCTTTTTCTTGTACACATATAAATATGAGGCAGACGTGTATCATTCTCGTCAAACAGATGTCCCTCACGATCACGGTAAGATATAGCCACACGCATCTGGTAAATTGGATCGTAATTTGGATCGTCTGGAATAATGGTTCTCACCGGCCATCCGTCATTCGCCATCTCCTGTGCAATATCTGGATCATCGATTCTCAGTGTGATTTCTCGTCCATATCTACCGCCACCGAAATTTCTGAATCGGATATGTGCGTCACGGATTGTGATTTTTTTAATGTTGTAGTTTGGTTCTGTAAAGTTTGGCATTTCTTTAATCTCCTTTAAAATATAATTTTAGAAAACAAAAAAAAGACCCAGTGTAAACTGAGCCTTTCTGCTTGTTAAATATCATTCTTCGGTCTCCTCTTTTGAAGCCGTTTATTCTGGTTTGTCCGATCTGTCCTTAATGTTCACCTCGGTACACGGACTCATAACCATTCCGGATATTACTCCGAGTGCAAAGGTACTTATTAATGTTCCTCCTATAGCATAACAAACCTTTCCAAACATTTTCTTCATTTTTTATCCTCCTTTGAATGTTTTTATTCATATAGGGAATTGTAAATTATGCGAACGGTAATTCTTCAGGAGTATCTTCAGGGATGTTCATAAACTCTGGCATTTTCTTTGGAATCGGGACAGGCTCATCAGAGGCAAACCATTCAAAGTCACAATACTCAGAAATATCATGTACCGCGTCTGTTACAAGCGTATCAAAATATCCACGATTGATATCTGCTTCCTTATGCATATCTCGCACCATTTCTGATTCAAGCCAACGATATCCAGTGGTACCGGTTGCTGCATAATACGTACCGTTCTGCTCTCGCATCAGTAATCCGCCATGACAACCATCTTTAATAGGACAGAACTGACCAACTTTTCCAATGAAAATATAAGCATGTCCGTCTGAAATCTGTTTATCAAGTGTATCGATCTCTGTATCCCATTCTTCAGGATAGGTCTGACCCGGATTATCTTTCTGGAGTTTCTTAATCTTCTTCTCAAGCTTATCCAGTTCCTTCTCCAATCCAGACACATCCTCCAAATCCTCGTTCATATCCAAATATAAAGCTGATTTGACGGAAAATGTCTCACAAAGATCTTCAAATTCAATGGCTTCTTTACTAAACAAAGTCTTGAATACATAAGGAACCTTAAACTGATCACCAGTCGCAGTCCACTGTCCCGGATGCTTCTTGTTATCTTTCGGAATATAACCATACATAGCTTCACACTGTTCCGGTGTGGCATATTTTGCAATGTATGTAGACTTATTCACCAGACACATCTTTTCGTAAGTTGCCTCATGCTCAAATGTATAACCGTATTTCTGAGCAAAATCCATAGCAAATTTGATGATTTCGGGGGTTGCATTTGGGATCTTAATGGAATCTGTCTTAATGTGAGCTACTGTAAATCCTCTTTCCTGTACAGCATGCTTTAAATCAACCATAAATAACGCTCCACGAAGAGCAACAATATTGTTTTCATTACGAGGATCTTTAAACGGATTCTCAAATCCTGCTGATGTAAGACCATACACAGAGTTAATAGCTGTCTTCAACGCGTTTGCCAGATCGTCAGATGACATTTCGCCATCTTTAACCCTCTGAATAAATGGTGTAAGTTTACCGTCCAGCATATGATTGACTTCTTCCCATGCCTCATGTTTGATGCTTACTCGACCCTCTACAATTTCACGATATGCTCGTGTATATATCACGCCAAATAAGCACTCAGCAATTGTGCTATGCGGATGCATGGAAATAATATCCAGCAACGCATCCCAAATATACATTCCAGGTTCAGAATATACGTGTCCGCCTTTACCAACGTCCTCACCACGATAAATATTCTTACCGAATTCGTATTTGTATCCAGGAAAATATGGTAACAGACTTCCTGCTTCTCCGTGAGTCTGAGACATCATTACCGGACAAGCTTCGGATAAGAACTCATGCATCTCTTCATCCATATCAAAAACCGGTTCAGCAAGATCTCTCCAATGGAAATCCGACTGAGGGGTTTTGTTACCACCAAATATAATTCTAGTTGTGAGCGTGTTCGTGGTATCATTGACCGTCATACCTGCCAAATCTGCCAGAATCTGTCTTGCTGTCCAGTCTGCCTTAAGATAATGGAATGCTGCTTCAGTAGCCACAACGTCGTTACAACAATATTCGGCTACCTTATCCCAAAGTTTTTCTGGTACTGGCAGATCCCATGGTAATCCCAGTTCCTGATGATGCGTTCCAGCTTTAATACTCCTAATTTCCGACTCAGTATAGCCTTTCTTAATTAATTCTGCTTCCGTAATATGTCCCATCTCGATTTCAAGCTTCTTAAGGGACATCTTATTTCCGGCAGACGCAAAGTCATAAATATCAGTGTATGACATATTATAAGCTTCTCGGAAGAAACAACTACGGTCTTCATCTTTTTTATCCTTGTTAATGATTCGTTGTGAAAGAATATAAAGTTCCTGATTTGTGTATCCCTGCATCCACGCATACATAATATGATTGTCATATCTTCGACAGTTAAAACCAACCAGATTGTACTGGCAAAGTCTTGTAATATCTGTACGAGTCGGATTGATCAATCGATACACCGCTTCTCCCCCATCAAATTTATAGCAGACAACAAACAAGTTGGGAAATACTTCAACATCATAAAAAACCAGCCTGTCATCGTTACTGACCGCTGGTTTCACATCTACGTCTTTTGATTTAAAATGCATATCGTCAACTTTGCTCATGCAGTACTCAGCCTGATGAGAGCTATTCATAGCAAATGCCATGATCTTCGGATACATATCTGATACATCATAATGAACACCACTGTTCCACGCATCCTCAAGAATCTTGTAAATATGATCGATACTCGGTTTGGTTGCTGGATGTATCTCTTTACAAAGATTCTTTTTGATTGTTGTACGTAACCCCTTCTCAGTGGTTACAATGTCCATGTTTACCATATTTTTCTCCTTCTTTAAAGGAAGACCAGAACTGATCGTAGCAATCGGAATATCGTTACACTTTGTAAGCATTCGTCTGAGAGAACTCTTTCCCGTGAACGCCTTGACTTCAATATGCTCAGAATATAAACGGTTTAACTTTGTAACGTCTCCATTGTAAATATAATGTAAATGAATGCCCGCACCAGATTTGCTAAGCTCAGCATATGTGGATGGCCATTTACTCGCTGCTTCCAGATTCTTTTCAAAACTTTTGTTACCATTTTCATCTGGAATATCAAAATCTATTACAATGTGATTTTCAGGGACCTTTACATAATGAAGTTTAGACGTGTCAATATCAGACAGTTTAGTCTTAATATAATCCCAGCCATTAGTAGGCGTTCCTGCAGTGTTGGCATACTGAGCTGGATAATTTGCAGCAATCTTATCAAATATAGATTCTGTAGAATTGAAATCTATAAGGTTTGTTTTTTCTTCCGTTGACTTCCCAATACGAATATCAAATTTGTCGGCAAGAAACCCTTTATAGAAGTTTCTGATCCTACCACCATCTGTAGATCTTTCATGAAATTCATGAAAATAGTTCTTAAGTTCCTCTTTGAATACTCTCTTACTCATAGGATAATTAACCTTTGCTTCATCGCAATAAGTCTTATACAAATCCCATGCGTCTTTCAGAGTAGTTCCGTCTTCTTTCTTAAACTCATAATACATGTCAGATATAAAATTGTAGAAATCATTTGATGCATCCAACATAGCAATCGGAGCATAATTGTCATATATTGTTTTATTATGTTCATAAACAGATAAACAATGACTGGCAATAGCTCCTAGTTCAAAATCAATGTTTGACATTGCTTTGTTATACTCACTGAAACTCAACTTTTTACCTGACGGCGTTACGTCAATTAGTCGTCTTATAAGACCTGATTTGGCATCGGTAATCTTTACTGGATTGTTTGTACCCATGAACAGAAAAGCATTGAATTTCATTTCATACATGGATTTGAATTTCTCATTTACCGGCATTTTTTCATGGGAAACTAAACTATTAAGCCTTGTATTGTCTTCAATTCTGGATAAATCACCGTCATGCTGAATTGCTACAAGCGGATTTGTTTTAAACGGCTCCAACGCAAATGAACTATTTGCAGAACCTAAGGCTTTTGCATCGAACGACGAACAATACCCTTCAAACAGCTTCTGGATAATATTCAGAACTGTTGATTTACCAGTTCCGCCAGATCCGTACAGAACCAGAAACTTCTGAATCTTTTTACTATCGCCAGATACAATAGCTCCGATAGCCCACTCAAGTTTCTCTCTTTCTTCCGGAGAATATAAAGTAGACATCAGAGCATCATAAGCAGTTATAGTTCCTGGTTCTAACGGATACTTGAGTTTTTTACTGGCATAATCTTCTCTTGTCGTAACAGTATTCGAAAATATAAGCTTTTCATCAAGTACATGATAATTATCTCGCAACTGTTTTTGACAATATTTATGCCATCGATCAATCATACCTGATGTTGAATCCCATAAATATAAAGGTATAAGCTCCGTATACTTATCTTTATTTGCTTCGACGAACATTCGAAGCTCATTGTCAATCATGTCAATAGCATCCTGTTCATCTTTTGACCATAAACCCTTTTCTTCAATCCAGATAGCGTAAAAATCACCACCCTGAATCATAAGATCTGAACTTTTCTTCAGCAGAAATTTGGGATATGCAAACGATGGACCACCTATCTTTTTTGGCTTTTCGACATGAAATTTAATAAAATCTATCATTTCATTTTTGTGACTCCTTTACAAAATACTGTCGAAATACCAGCACATCTGATACCATATTTCAACGCTTCTTAAATCATACGGACAATCCTTAATTCGGAATAATCCACCAGCTCCATTAGGTTCATATTTCCGATTCAAGAATCTTGTAATCACTTTGTCTGCGTACCGCTCATCAAAATATGCATCATCCATGTCTAGTAATCCAAGACTCTTGAGCATAACATGAAACCATTTGTGAATTCTGTTTCCTTTAACCGGATCGTCCATAATATCCTCTTCAATTCGTAAACACAGTGCCACCATCATCTCAAGTACACTGCATTTACCAGTCAAACATCTATCTACGTCAACAGCTCTTAGATGATTCTCTTGCTTAAAACGATATCGTAAATATAAACCGTCGTCAGCTCTGTTACCATCAAGACGAATGTTGTAAGTAAATTCCTGACTGTTTAAGTATCTTAATAACCGGACATATGATGGTGCTCGTTTAGTGAACACCATGTCATACATCCAATTAAAATATTGTTCCCTTACGTCCATTAATCCTCCACATCTTCGCCGTAAGGTTTATAAGGATACATTGTTTTATATGCCTGCTCATATGTTCGTTCATCTCTGATAATCTCATAATCGCATTTGAGTCTGTCATTGCGGACACAAACACGATCTTCTTCATAATGACCAAACTTCTGCAGATTATCCTCACCCACGACATTATCAACATCTTCAACTCGTTCGTATGTGTCACCATCAGCCAATACATCGTCAGCAAACATAACAAGCTCTACTTCCTCGTATTCGATATCACCAAATTCATTTGGAGTAATCTCATATGGAATATCACTGACTTCATCTTCGTCTGTCGGATCTGGTGCTGCAGTATATCCAGCCTTACGAACTGTATTCATGTAATCAATGGCTTCTTTAACTGCTGGACGTATCGAAGAATCTATAGGCTCTCTGTCTGGATTCTCGTCAGCTTCATTATGGTCAACGCTAGATTCTTCACGCTCAGAATCTTCTCTGAAAGCCTCTTTGACCGATTCAATTTCTTCTTCACATCTCTGTCGAGCGATATAATAACCCAATGCCGTGCCAGCTATAGCACCAAATATAAAACATAATGCTCTATTCATAGTTCTCATCCTCATCTTTCATTGTCATCACGGTGAATGCCATCCCGCCAAATAAAAGAGAGATACTGACCAGCATCCCTCCTACAATATGGCGTTTTTCTTTTGTATCAGTTGCAAATTGAACTATTGAAAGTAAATATTCAAGACGCTCCATCCGATACCTCCTATTTGACCAACGCTAATCCCTTAATAAAGCAAATACCTGCGAGTGCTGCAAATGTGTAAGAAATAATACTTTTCATATTCTCACCCCTGCCTCCTTAAACTTTTCAGACAATATTCGAATTACTTCATCTTTAGGAATATAAATAACTCCCTCTTCTCTGCAAGCCCCTTCGAAATAATCATTCTCGTACCACACCTTAATAGTAGCCATTCCAACACCAAGTATGGATGCTACCTGTTCATCTTTCATGAAATCATTACCGGATACCATTAATTTACCATTTCGAATTTCGGCATTTTCCAGATGATTGGTTAAGATATAAACAATTAAATCTCGTCCTGTCATATACGCTCCTTTCTATCCCTGACTCATACCATAAAGCCAAGGATAATCAAAAATATCTTGAATAGTTCCCGTTCCTACTGTATTAAGTCCAATCATTCAAATCTGATCAAGAATATAACGGCAATTCTTGAAGTCAAGAAGGATGACCGGTTCGTATCCGTTTACGAATCTTCTATTAGCTTCTTTATTGATATTCATAATATCAAAGCTAATCGGATACGCATCTGGATGTTCTGCGTCATAAACCCAACCATCAGTCTGTCCCTGCTGTGTGCGAGGAATATCAAGATAATCATAAATATCATTAATAAATACAAATCCATCGGTACGAAGTTTATTGTTAAACAGTTCTTCTGCTCTCATCAGGAACCATTTATCATGTTCTGGGTCACCTGTGAATTCTCTTGATGCTTCGTCAAAGAATTTAGCATATCCAGAATATCCAGTTCCATCACCTGCAACATCAACGGATTTCTTTACGGTTTTATTCTTACCGTTTTCATCTGTCTCTTTTTCTTTATATTCCGTTCTGGTGATATTGTGCTTAAGCTCACGGTCCAGATCTTCACCGAATCTTTCCACGACACGATCTCTGTAGTCTTTGAATTCTTTCTGTACTGCAGCATAAGCCCCTGCCAGACCAACGTTTCTCTTCGTGAGAATCTTATGACTTCCTACAATGCATCCAATTGACACAGCTTCAACTGCTACTGCTGGGGCATAGAGTTTTACCACTTTACCAGCTGTTTTCAGATTCTCAACAACTACTGCTTTTGTTTCTTCTTTTTCCGTATAACCTTTCTCTTTCGCTTCATCGGAGCTGGCATACTCGTGAATATCATTGGTAGCTTCTTTTCCCTCATCCAGAATAGGTTTGAGTTTCATAGTTGCTCTACATGCCATAACTGTTCCGCCTACAACACCGGCGACTCCTGCCACAATCATAATTGTTGGGCTTTTGATTTTTGCCTTTACTACAATTCTTTTTGCTTTACCTTTAAGTGTAATTTTTGGTAACTGAAATTTCTTCATGATTTGTTCTCCTTTTCAAAATATAAATTAATCATACTCACGATCAAGCGGCATTGGACTTGGGAAACGAATAATATATCCATTATCGGATCTCAAACGTTCCACTTTAGCCCTATCCAAATTGGTCCATCCGTAGTTATCATCTGTGGATCTGGTAGGCTGCCCGGTAAGATCATAAAAATCCAGCAAACTCACAAATCGATTCTTATAGATAATATCTTCCATCTTTGTTAAGATTCGCTCAGCATCTCCACGGCTCTTGAATTTCACATTCTTGAAGTCAGAGCGTTCTGGTTGATAGTATCGATCATCACCGTATCTATCGTCTCTCCTGCGATCATCATAATATTTACGGTAAGCTGGTCGCATATCGTCATCGTCATCGTAATAACTTCTTCTACGTCTGCTGGATGATTTCTTACGTCCGCTACCTCTAAATACAGCGTTCCATGTGTCATCAAGACCATCTTTGATCGTCGGAATCACGATCTCACTGACAATATAATCTTTAAGATCATATATATTATCTGGAATGAAAGCCTTAATTAACTTATTTATCGCAGTGTCTTTCTGCTTATACTCAGAAGCATCGACCATCTTCTCAAGTCTCGGTTTCTTTTCTTCTCTATCCGACATACTCTACTTTTTCCTCTCTTATTGTTCCTGGTAAACAGATTGCTGCTGTTTCTGACATTCCAAGTGCTTTTTTACATTGATGAAACAAATTACTCCTGGCTTTCTTCATGGTTACGGCATACGTCTCACCAACCCAGCAATCAGTAATCATACGACCAAATGAATATACTGGTCCTCTATATACATATTTGTACATAAATATCCTCCTTAATAAAAAGAAAAAGGAGCAGTGCTTGATAACACTACTCCTTATTGAACAATTACTTATTCTCGGATTCTTCTTCCTGAACGTCTTCGTCATTCACACACTTGACATCGCCATCAACGACTTCCGGTTTGTGTTTCCGATCTTTAAACCAGCGATATGCTTTCTTAGCTCCTACTACAGCTGCTCCGCCAAGCGCGAACGCTCCAACAACAAGAATGCCAATACCGTAGCGGTCATTACCGGTTTCTTCAACCTCATTTACATCGTTAACAGTTTCATTTGTCTGTTCCATAATTTCGTTTTCGTTCATCTCATTTTCCTCCTGAAAAGTTTATTATTATTCCATATAAGACTGTGTAAAAAATGCGTATCAGTGCAAATTGCGGTAATCATATCTCGGTGCAATTACATAATTGACAACCAAACAAGGTTCGTTATTATCTGCCAGCATTGTTGTAACAGTAAATTCAATAGGATGATCAACATTCCAACCTATATCATCGCCAAGTTCTTTATCATGGCACAAGCCGAATGCATCTCTAAGATCATTCAACGATATAAACATTTCACTGAATAATCTTCGATTAAGATCATTCTCGATCTTCTTAATCATGTTGTAGTCTCCCATGAAATAATCATTGGCTCGCACGTCATAACAGAGTGTATTTCCAAACTTTGGAATTTTTACTACGTTACACCCTTCATATGGATTTTTTTTAATTTCATCAGCAGCAATGGCATCACGAATTTCTTTCTCTTTCTTATCACCAACAATTTCTTTTGTCTTTGCTGTATAATCGTTAAGAGTCTGCTCTACAACTGTGTATGCTGCTGATAATGCTGCATTTCGTCTTGCATTAACTCTTGTACCACCAACAATACAAGCAATACCCACCGCTGCTGTCATAATTGCCGGCATATAAGGTTTCCATCCAGCTTTGATGATTTCTACCACTGTGAGTTCTTCGTCCTCATCGATAACTGCATCTTCCGGAGCTTTCTTTCTAGCGTTCTCTAAACGTTTGACTTTAGCTTTTTTTGCATCCTCAATGAGCTCCATCGCTCTAGGCGTTGCTACCCCAACCATAACTGCAGATACGATGATTGCTCCTGTGCCTAATCCAATCGTGATTCCCGGTGCATTTGCTCCTAATTTTGCACCAATGTTTTTCATGAAATTGTTCAGATTTGATTTAAACATGATTTTCTCTCCTTAAATAAAAGTGAAGAGGAGTTGTTACTCCTCCTCTGTTTCTTCCGACTTCTGATTGGCGATCTCTTCTTTGACCACCTCTTTAATTGATAAATCCATCCTGAGTTCTGAGATTGCTGTCTGTAACGCAGCAAACACAACAATAGGAATGATTCCCAATAAAGTTTTTTTGTTCATAAGTTATCTCCTTTCTACCGTCTTCATATAACGGCTTGTATTTTTCGCGAATATCAACAATCTTCTTCGTTATCCAAGCCCGGCTGATATACAAATTCAATCAAATATATTTCCAACCCGTCTTCCAGTTCTGTTCTATGATGGATAAAATCGATCCAATATATTTCGTCCGACCACCACCATCCAATTTTGTTGCCACCTTTTATAGGTTTGATGCCTAAAAATTCGTAGAAATCATTCACAGTTACATCCATGCCAAGGCATCTGTTACGATTTAAGTGATACTCTGCTTCAAGTACTTGGCATACAGTACTTTCAAAATATCGTCTGGAATAACTATCATAAAACGTTCGCTTTTCTTCAACTGAACGATCGTCCCATGCTAAAGACGATGAACCGGCAAAATCAGCTGTCGAAATATAAACATCTTCGGCTTTCTCTGCAGCTAATGATTCCATAATTTTCTGATGAGCTTCTTCACCATAAAGTTCTTTTGTTTTGCGCTTATAGTCCTCATAAGATTTACTTGCCAACGTATATGCACTGACAAGAGCTACTCTCTGATGTCGATTAAGTACGTTGGAGCTAATGGAGCAAACTATCGTAACTCCGCCAACTGCAATAGCTGGAATATAATTCTTCCATCCTTCTTTGAAGTTATCGACTGTTGATTTCTCGGACTCTTCAGTATTGCGGGTCTTATTTGCTGCTCTTGCCGATAAAATACCCGTAGCAATCACACCAGCAACACTTAGTACCGTAAATATAGTTGGTGCTCCACGTTTTACTCTTGCATAGAATTTGTTTGGTTTTTTCATAAACGACTCCTTTCATAAAAAAGAGAAGTCAATGTAGACCTCTCTTCTTAAACTATCTGCGAGATAATTGTTTCTGTTTCGGATTGTCATTAAACATTCTTTCAGCTGTTCTTATAACTCGTATGGTCATATATGATGAAATGCACACTACACCAATGACATACATCACCCAGCCAAAGCCGTGGGTTGGTATATCGAATGACATAAGTGCCATTACAAATGCAAACCATACACAAATATAAGAAAAATACCTCATAAATAATGTTACTCCGTTAATCCAACCTTTCATGATTTTATCCTCCTAAAATATAGTTTTTCATATAGGAGCATGTAAATTTTGCGAAAGAACAAAAAATAAGAGCCCATGCAATTAAGCACAAGCTCTTATAACCATTACTTCAATACTTTCAATTCGGCTAAAATATCGCCTAAACGTTCACCATTCCGTTTCCGCTTATCGATTGCGATCCACTCTTCGTTCGTCAGCTCTCTGCGGAGTTTCCAATAATGTCCGAGACTCCGATCATAGCAATAGTTATTTTTCAATTGTTTCTCTTCTTTCACTTTCTGTCGCTTAGCCAGACCTTTTATCATAGATCCACCTGCACCAACAGCAAACGTTCCGATTCCAATTGCAACTTCTTTATTGTTCTGAATCCAATCTGTACATTTTTTCACCCCGTTACAGAGTTTTTCCTTACGTTCTCGTTTCTTCTGCTCCTTACGGAAATCTTCAAATGATACCTGTTTTTCACTCATTTTATAATCCTCCTTATAAAGTTTTTTCATATAAGGAGTTGCATAAATCGCGAGTTACTGCACGGAAGCCAGTTTCTTCAATACCCTAGTCTGTACGTCGATATAATAATTCATTTCGGCATCATTCAAATTTTCACTTTCCCAAGCATCGAATTTCTTGCTCATCTCAGCGTATTTAGATATGTAATTTGCATAATCAACAGCCATAGAAGCCACGTCCGAAGATTCATTATATTTTGTCATGAAATCAACATACTCGTTCATGAACTCTTCGTAACTATCCATAGCTTCTTTAAAGTCCGTTCTAAGTCCAGATACATCTGTTTCGTCCGGAGCTGACGTAGTCTCTTCGGTCGTTTCCGGCTCTGGTGTTGATGTTAAGGTTTCAAAAGATTCTTCTGTAGTATTTTCTGGAATATTAGCCGATATACGCATGTAGCCATCTGTATCAAGACTTACATATATATGATTTCCAACGGCATCATCTGCAGTGTATAGTGAATCGCTTGCACTATAATCAACAGTGAAACCTGCAGTTTTACACGCTTCAACATATGCCGTATATCCAGTTTTATCAATTTTAGCAAGTTCAACAGTAAAACTATCTTCACTGTCATTAACAACCTTGCCTTTAGATAAGTCATTCGGTTTAGGAACTTTTTTCGCTAAATCAGATGTTGGCCACACGAATTCTGTATACTCAGTTAATTTTTCAGCTTCACGTTTTTCAGCATCTTTTTTACTACTCCAATCAACATAAGCAATTAAAGCTGCAAATATAAGCACTACTACTAACAAAACTTTTAAAATGGTTCCGAAACAACTTCCTTTTTTCTTTTCTTTACTCATTGTTACCGTTCCTCCTCATACAATTCATCATAATTGATTCCAGGAAACTCTTCGTTTCTTCTGTATGCATCCTCATACTTTGTTTCCGGATCATATGATTCTTCTTCGTCTTCATACGTAGATTCCAATGTTGGGTAATCAATACCCAGTTCCACATCGCCTAAATCAGTAGTATGACCGCATTCCGGGCATATCCAATACTCATCTTTGGCTTTGTAGTTCATTTCAATGTGACACTCAGGGCAGTACTGTTTACTCATAATTGCATTCCTCCTTCGTATAGCTATAAATATAATACCACATTGGAACTGAATATTGAAGAAAAATCAAGAGACCATGCATAAAAACATGATCTCTATCTTTAAAACTTATTTCTTTCTCCACGGTGTGAAGAATTTTAATGCATTTTTTGCTGATGGAGATCCAATAAATTGATCTAATTTCTCAATCTTGAGTCCCTCTCTCCAGGTCTTTCTGCAGAATATCAATGGTAAAGCAATGCCTGCCACATCTACACCAAATCTCAGCCAGTTGAAGTTCTTATTCTCCTGAATTTGCTGCTCTTTCAAGTCAATATCACGATTCTGATACTCTTTATCGTCCTCATTTTTCTGACGCTGAATTTCAGCATTTTCATGGTTCTTGTCTTCTTCCAACTTCAATTTGTATAAGATGTTCAGGCAATCCTGTACGTCATTATACTCTTTACTACCCGGAGTTTTGGATTCAAGTTCTCTAAATAACCTCTTAATCTCCGTATCCAACAATTCGTTGCTCATAAAAATTTCTCCTTTCTCGTTAAAATATAAATTTGTTTCATATAAGGGATTGTTTAAAAAGCGCAAAAGAAAAGAGCCCTTGTTTAGGACTCTTGTTCTGAAGGAAACAAATATCGTATATCTGATTCCATCTCTGGTAATATGATTTCAATCGCACCATTTGGTTTAAGATGACATTCGAATTCAAAATGCGGTACCGAACTAATTATCCAGCCTGCAACCAATGATTCTCTTGTTATCGGAATACACAGTTGTTCATATACATCTCGTAATAATAAACACCTGTTCGTTTGTAGCATATCGTTTAGCCAGTACTCGCAATTTGCCAGTGTTAACCCATTAATACATCCATTCTTCTCCCATCTTGGCGATCTTTCATCAAATATTATAGTTTTCTTCATAAAATATCACTCCTTTCATGTAAGGACATGCTATTTCCGCGTGACTTCTTTTATCCGAATCAGCATCACTTTGTGCTTCACTAATTCATCTGGGTCAAGTGATCCAAGACTAAATGTCATTACATTTTTATTATCTTTTGTACGATCAATAAGTAACTTTCCTGTAGGCAATATGATCTTGGTTAACCAGATTCCAAATATCATGCCAACACATAAGACTACGGCAGTCCATAATAAACTCATCAACTTTGCTCCTTTCTTCCATAACAAAATATCACACGTTTTGGATTGCTGCGTGATGTAAATTGATTACCTTCTGATTTGTGGAGCCAGCCCAGTGATAATTTACATCTGCCAAATCTTTCTTAAATGGTCCGTCTACCAGCACATCTACGTATTTCAGAATTTCCAAATCTTTAACTTCGTCATATAAATATCCCGTATACATCCAGATCGTCTTGTTTGGATACTTTTCTTTAAGCAATTTACACAAATATAATACTGTGTTACGATTATCCGGAAATAATGGATCTCCACCAGAGAACGTTACACCAGATGGATAACCTTTATCCAAATAATTAAATAAGCGATTCAAGTCATCTGTAGTAATAGGACTTCCACTATTCGGGTTCCATGTCTGTGGATTCTGGCATCCAGGACATTTATGATTGCACCCAGACACCCAAATAATTGCTCTTAATCCATCTCCATTCAGCATTGAATCATATTCTATTCCGTGTATGTTCATTTTAATCACCCCCAATAAATCATAAAAATATAATTATAGCATAAACTTTAAGAAAAAGAATATAACCCTGGAAAAGATTTTCCTGAAGGAAATGCATATCGTATATCTTTTTCCATATCTGATAATATGACTTCAATCACACCATTTGATTTAGGATGAAGTTTAAATTCAAAAAAGCCGGTCTTCATCGTATCATATACCCAACCAGCAGTTAATGATTCTTTAGTTACGGGGATACCTAGTACTTCAAATACATCTCGTAACAATACATATTTATACGACTCCAATTGTCTATTTAACTGTTTTTCATAAGTTTTCAATCTGACTAAATTGACATGTTCTTGTTTGCACCATTTGTATGATCTGCGATCAAACGATATCGTTATATCCATAAAATATCTCTCCTAAAAATTAATCATCAAAATCTACGAATGTCACATCACTGATATCAACCACCGCATTGATTTCCCAATTCAATTTCTCTACAGTTTTATCGAGTTGTTGTTCAAAAATATCTAAGCCGTCCAAGTCACAAAAGCTATTGATTTGTTTTCGACACCTATTAATATTTCTTTTTATCAATCTAAGTGCGACCAAATCACCAATTTTTTGATTGGTCTCCTTTGATATCAGAACATATCCAATACGGTAAATATCTGCATAATGCCAATATTCATCTTGTATTATTCTCTTTGATTCCGCTTCAGATATAGCCTCATCAGATATTTGGAAATAATTCCCGAGCATGTCATCATGTGGATACATGACCAGTGCATAAAAATGTACATTTACTCTTTCAAGTTCTCGAAGTTCGTTTTCGAGCTTTTTAATTTCGCACTTAACATCATTGATTCTTTTGATTAATTCGTTACCCATAATAATTCTCCTTTCGTTGAAAATATAATTAGTTCCATATAAGGATTTATATAAAAAGCGCAAAAAGAAAGAGTCCATGGTTAGGACTCCCCCTTTTCCATAGTGTTTTAATGTTTTTCGAATGCTTCTACAACTTTTTTAGTTATTGCAGCATACTCATCCGGAAATTCCTTGCTGATGCTTATTTGACAATCTGTGATTCCTTTCTGATACATGTGTCTTGCGACCAGTACCATCCCAAGAACCATGAAGCAACTTCCGCCCACAATCCTTCCGATTTGTTTTACTGCAATTTTACTGTTGATCTTTTTTAATTCTTCCATTAAAATATCACTCCTTTCATATAGGGGACTGTAAAATATGCGAAAAGCTAAGAGACCCGGTCAGTCTCGCCTAAAGTCTCTTATGCCCTCTTAATTTTTCTTTCTTCCAAATATAAGTTTGATCAGAAATACTATTATTGCGATGCATACAATTACATCGCCGAATACTACAAAGAATGCTATGCCAGCTGTCCCTACAACAACCGCTACAATAATTCCTATAAGTATCAACGCTGCTACTAATGCTCCAAATAATAACATATTCGTTACCTCCTTATTGTTTGTTCTCATAAAGCGATTTGTAAAATATGCGCATTGTATTTAGATGTGATTTGATGTATAATGAATCTCCACAACGCAGAAGGAGGTATTTAGTATGAATAAGATTGAAATCGATACATTTATCGAAACCACTGGTGAGTTCGGCGATGTATGGACCGTTGAACAAGTGTAGGATGTATACGGTGACAAATCACTTGATGAAGCACTTGCCGATCGTAGAGCATCCTATGAACACATGTCAAATATAATCGGCAACTCCATCAATAAATAATTTTGCAAAAACTAAGAGAGCATTCGTTTTTGGCGAATACCCTCTCGGTTTTAATAAGCTGGTAAACACTTAATCTTTAAGTGCATTAATCAGCAGCATGTCAAAGAATGCTCTGTCCTTAGATTTCTTGATAAGATCTTTCTTAATGTCATCGTCAATATTGAGTTCCTTTACATACTGGATGAACTCTTCATCAACTCTGAAAGAAACCTCTTTCAATTTGTCTTTGGACACTTCTTTGACATCTTCTAATAACATACCATAATTCATGATGTCTACCTCCTTTCATACAAGTCTGTGCTATTTTCGCGCATTACTCAAATGCCAGAAGAAGCATCTATACACCTCGTAAAATACCTGCCTACAACACGGTATTTTCTCTTTAGCTCTTAATTTGTCGTATGAATATCCATTTGTTGCACACTTTACTATGTATTTAGCAAGTATCGGATCAGCTTCTTTTGCTGCATTATTCACCATGTCGATTCGCTCACTATAGAACAGAATCTTCTCGGCAGTAGTTGCTGTTGGATCAGAAATATCAGTTTTGTTCGGAACTGAATATGTAGCCACTACAGCTCTCTGAAGTCCTTCCAAATCTTTTCGAATTTTAATCCATTCATTATACTGAGCACAGAAATGTGAAAGTTCCAAATATCTGTGTCTGCTAATCCAATATTTGTTTTTCTTTGATACGGTTGTTCTCATAATTACTTTCTTCCTTTCCAAATATAACCTGTTTCATCGTACAGTTTTTTCGGTGAAATATAATAATTTATTCTGCCAAACTTACTGTTCATTTGGTCAATTGACGTTATCACCTGACCGTTTCTTGTTGCGTTCCCTATTGGTAAATATCCGGTTATAAGACCAGCTCTTATCCAAGAAGGGTCTTTTCCATATATTTCAGCCACGATTCTTACCGGAACGCCACCCTTGCCAAACTCAATTTGTTCCATTACAACCATCTCCTTTCAATGGCTATTCTAGGACTCGTGTGACGTTTTGTTAAAAAGAATACATGGATAAAATTGGTAAAAAAAAAGTAAAGCCTTTGTTAGGCTTCACTCCAATGCTTCATAGTTAATTCACAAGGATAGTCTTCATATCCTAGCGTTTCACAAGTAATTAATCCTTCTTTAACTCCTTCAATGATTTCTTTCTCGTACTGTTTATAAGGAAGCATATATTCAGGATACACACGTCTGATACGTCCACAAGAAGTACATATAGTTCGTTCAATACGAATCATCGTTTTAACGCCATATTTACCTCTTATAGTTCTCTTTGCATGATCATGAAATTTTAATACTCCGTTACAATACTTACAAAGTCCATAGTCAGATTTCCTTTTACTCATAATACAATTCCTCCTTGTTCTATGTTTTTTCATATAAGGAGTTGTAAAATGCGCGCAAAAAGAAAAGAGCCCTTGATAGGCTCTAATCTTTGAATCTCTTTGAAATTTAGTCATTGTCGGAAAATACTTTTATCCAACAGTAAACCGCTGCTCCTGTGAAAAAAATTGCTAATCCTAACATCTAAACACTCCTTTCATATGTATTCCATATAGGAGCTTGTAAAATATGCGGACAGAATTCCATAGCAAACTCTTCTCTCCAATGCTTCATAGTCAATTCGCAAGGATAGTCTTCAAATCCAAGAGTATCGCTATCGATCAGCCCTTCTTTAACACCATCGACAATTTCTTTGTCATACTGTTTGTGAGGTAAAATATTTTCTGGAAAAATCCTTCTAATCTTTCCGCATTTTTCGCATTTTACTCGCTCTATGTAAATACGATGTTTTGCACCGCCCTTCTCCCTAACGATTCTAACTGCCTTATCGTGGTGTTTCATATCACCGCCACATTCACATTTCATAACTTTAAACCTCCAACTTTTCATCACATGTACTACTTGACTCGTTAGTACACCCTATGGTATATAACTTTATACGGCAAGTTCATAAAAATCAACTGGAAAGGTTTGGTAACTATGTTAATACAATGTCCAGAATGTGAACTACAAGTAAGTGATAAAGCTGTTTCATGCCCGCATTGCGGATACCCAATAAAAACAGCTGTAGAAGAAACAGTAAAATCATCAAAAAAGAATGCAAAAAGGAGGCGTCTACCAAACGGATTTGGAAGAATAACGGAAATAAAGAATCGCAATTTAAGAAGACCGTTTCGAGCAATGGTTACAGTAGGTAAAACATCAACTGGTCAACCTATTGGCAAACCATTGAAACCAGTATCTTATTTCTCTACTTATAATGAAGCTTATGCTGCTTTAGTGGAATATAATAAGAATCCATATGATTTGGATGAAGATTTGACAGTTAAAGAAATCTATGAAAAATGGTTTCCCGAGTTCATGAAAACCAAAAATGAAACATACGGACGATCGATAACTGCAGCATGGCATTACTGCTCATCTGTATACGATATGAGATTTAAAGATATTAGATCGAGGCATATTAAAGGATGCATGGAAGAAGGTACTTTCGAATATAAGGGAGAAACACGTAAGCCGTCACCAACTACTAAACATAGAATTAAATCAATATTTAATTTAATGGGTGATTATGCTTTAGAACATGAAATTGTTACGGTGAATTATGCTCGTTCTTTTAATATATCCAAAGAAATACGAGAAGCGATAGAAAATGAAAGAGTCGAACATATGCCGTTTAGTGTTCAAGAGATGTGTAAACTATGGAAGAATTATGATATGCCCTATGCCGATGTACTTTTAATTCAATGTTATTCAGGATGGAGACCGCAAGAACTTCTTAATCTCAAAATAGAAAATGTAGATTTGACGAAGTGGATTTTTGTTGGTGGAATGAAAACTAAAGCCGGTATTAATCGCCCGGTTCCAATTCACACAAAAATTCGTCCATTAGTTCAACGGTTGTATAATGAAGCCAAATGCATAGGAAGTGAATATTTAGTCAATTGCCGTGAGCCTGCTTATATCAAAAATGATTACAGATTGACATATGATAAATATAAAACACGATTTAGAAACTTAATAAGAGCATTGGATTTAAACCCAAGTCATAGACCGCATGACGGTCGTGAACATTTTATAACTGAAGCCAAAAAATATAAAGTTGACGAATATGCTATTAAATATATGGTCGGTCATTCTATTAATGATATAACCGAAAAAGTATATACTAAGCGTGAGTTCAGCTGGCTTCAAACTGAAATCGAAAAAATAAGATAGTTTGTATCAAGTGTACTAATATGAGTATACAAATAATGTATTAATAATGTACTAGCGGCTTACTTTCTTACGATTTCAGCCGCATCATACATCACCTTAAATCCTTGATTTTACTGGATTATTTAGAACTTGCCAGCATCTGCAGCTTCCTGTACGGCTACAGCTACAGCAACAGTCATACCAACCATCGGGTTGTTACCAGCGCCGATCAGACCCATCATTTCTACGTGAGCCGGTACGGAAGAGGATCCTGCGAACTGAGCGTCAGAATGCATACGTCCAAGTGTATCGGTCATACCGTAGGAAGCAGGACCTGCTGCCATGTTGTCCGGATGAAGTGTACGTCCTGTACCACCACCGGATGCAACGGAGAAGTATTTCTTTCCTTTTTCGTTGCATTCTTTCTTGTAAGTACCTGCAACCGGATGCTGGAAACGAGTCGGGTTTGTGGAGTTACCTGTGATAGAAACGTCAACGCCTTCTTTCCACATGATGGCAACACCTTCCGGAACGCTGTTAGCGCCGTAGCAGTTAACTTTTGCACGAAGTCCTTCAGAATAAGATTTACGGAATACTTCTTTAACTTCGTTCTTGTATGGATCATACTCTGTCTCTACATATGTAAATCCGTTGATACGGGAGATGATCTGAGCAGCGTCTTTTCCAAGACCGTTCAGGATAACACGAAGAGGTTTTTTACGAACTTTGTTTGCTTTTTCAGCAATACCGATAGCACCCTCAGCTGCTGCGAAGGACTCATGTCCAGCCAGGAAGCAGAAGCAGTCTGTTTCTTCTTCCAGAAGCATTTTACCAAGGTTACCATGTCCAAGACCTACTTTACGTGTATCAGCAACGGAGCCAGGAATACAGAAAGCCTGAAGTCCTTCACCGATAGCTGCTGCTGCGTCAGCTGCTCTTCTGCAGTCTTTTTTGATTGCGATAGCTGCACCTACGATGTATGCCCAGCAAGCGTTCTCGAAGCAGATCGGCTGAATGCCTTTGATCTGATCGTATACGTTAAGGCCTGCATCTTTAGTGATTTTCTCTGCTTCTTCGATAGAAGCGATTCCATAGCTGTTTAAAACTGAATTGATTTTGTCAATTCGTCTCTCATATGATTCAAATAAAGCCATTTACTTATCCTCCTGAAATTATAATCGGTATAATTATTCTTTACGTGGGTCGATGATCTTAACAGCATCTGCAACACGGCCATACTGACCTTTTGCTTTTTCCCATGCTGTGTTCGGGTCATCACCTTTTTTGATGAAGTCAGTCATTTTGCCAAGGCTTACGAACTGATAACCGATAATTTCATTATCTTCGTCAAGAGCGATACCTGTAACATAGCCTTCTGCCATTTCCAGGTAACGAGGACCTTTTTTAAGTGTTCCGTACATTGTACCAACCTGAGAACGAAGTCCTTTACCAAGGTCTTCCAGACCAGCACCTACTGCAAGTCCGTCTTCAGAGAATGCAGACTGGGAACGTCCGTATACGATCTGAAGGAAAAGTTCTCTCATAGCTGTGTTGATAGCATCACAAACAAGGTCTGTATTCAGAGCTTCCATAACAGTCAGTCCTGGAAGAATCTCAGATGCCATAGCTGCGGAATGAGTCATACCTGAGCATCCGATTGTCTCAACCAGTGCTTCCTGGATGATACCTTCTTTTACGTTCAGGGACAGCTTACAGGCACCCTGCTGAGGAGCACACCAGCCTACACCATGTGTGAAACCGGAAATGTCCTTCACTTCCTTAGCCTGAACCCATTTTGCTTCTTCCGGGATTGGAGCGGCGCCGTGATGGACACCCTGTGCAACTGGGCACATTTCTTCTACTTCGCGTGAATAAATCATGTTAAAACTCCTTTCAAGTATAGATTTACTTATGATGTTGTTAAAAGATAGACTAACAACCTGAATGTATTTTCTCACAAATCACTACCGTTAGTCCAGTCAAACTTATGTCAAAAAATACGAACTTTTCTATATGGATATCATATAATTGCCGTTCTTGTATAAATGTGATAAAATTCATTAAAAAACAAGGAGAAAATTCTATGTCTGACAAACTCCCTCCAAGCATTTTTCCGGCACGCTTTCAAATTCTAAGTGGCAGCATGCTGAAACTGCTTGCCTGTATTGCCATGCTGATCGATCATACAGGTGCAATCATACTCAGCCACTATCCGCCGGCGCTCACGGAGCTCTTTTATATCAATGGAAAAGGAATTACTTTCTATCGTATTGTCCGCGATATCGGACGATGTGCTTTTCCTATTTTCTGTTTCCTGATCGTCGAAGGATTCCTTCATACGCATGACCGCAGAAAATATGGCCGGAATCTGCTGCTGTTTGCGCTAATTTCCGAAATTCCGTGGAATTTTATGTTTGCAAACACCTGGCATTATGCTGATAAACAGAATGTTTTTTTTACTCTCTTTCTTGGATATCTTGCCTTCTGTGCTCTTGAATACTTCTGGGAAACACCGTGGATGCAGCTTTTCTCTCTGCTTGCTCTCCTCGGTATCTCTATCCTGCTGCATGCAGATTACGGATGGCGTGGTTTCATCTTTCTCGTTCTGATGTATCTTCTCCGAAATGAGAAAGTATCCCAGGCGATCGTTGGAAGCTGCTGGCTGAGTTATGAATGGAAAGCCTGTTTTGCCTTTATTTCCATTAATATGTACAATGGAAAACGCGGCTTTATCCGAGGAAAAGCCGCGAAGTATTTCTTTTATTTATTCTATCCCGTACATATCACAATCCTTGTGATCATCCGGAATCTCTTTTTTCTTTAAAGACTGTTTTGGCCGGCCTTAATTCTTTTTGATGATCTCGGCTGCGTTTTTGTAGATACTGTCTGCCGGAATGCAGCCTCTTACCGGTGAAAGCGGATATATATTCGTATTTCTGCCGATCACAGTTCCAGGGTTCAGCACAGAGCCACATCCAACTTCTACATGGTCACCAAGCATGGCACCAAATTTCTTCAGTCCTGTCTCTATCTTCTCATCACCATCTTTGACAACGACCAGTTTCTTGTCTGACTTAACGTTGGAGCAGATAGAACCTGCGCCCATGTGGGATTTGTATCCAAGAACAGCATCTCCTACATAGTTATAATGCGGAACCTGTACTTTATTAAAAAGGACTGCATTTTTGAGTTCTGTGGAATTTCCGACAACTGCTCCTTCTCCCACAATTACATTTCCACGGATAAATGCACAATGGCGGACTTCCGCATCCTTACCGATAATAGCCGGCCCATTGATATAAGCAGTTGGAGCTATTTTGGCAGATTTTGCGATCCATACATTGCCATCCTTACACTCATACTCAGACGGATTGAGTGTCGGACCAAGTTTCATAATAAAATCACTGATTTCCGGGAGAACTTCCCACGGATATGTCTTTCCTTCAAACAACTCTGCAGCTATTGTTTCATTCAAATCCAGAAGATTTGCAACTGTAAAATCTTTTAACATGATTATGATTTTCCTCCTCGTCTGGAAGCCATTGGCTTCGATTTATAATTCGCAGCGGCTGCGTCAAAAAACTGCCGCAGTGCATACTGATAATTACTCTGTTCCACCTGAGCGGTACGCACACGCACAAAATGTTCCAGTTTGTCCATGTACTCCTGTGAAGTAATACTTCCCTCTGCCACATATGTAAGGCCTTTTTCCCAGCTTGCTGTCAGTTCAGGATTCAGAAGCTGACGAATCGAACAGTTTACAACATCAAATATCATCTCTCCAAGAAGCGTTGGTGTGATTACCTGTGTCTTTTTATTTAATGACAAGTATTTGATAGAAACAAGTTTCTTAAGAATCTCTGCTCTTGTTGCACTGGTTCCGATTCCGCTTCCCTTGATCTGTGCTCTCAGTTCCTCATCTTCGATCAGCTGCCCTGCATTTTCCATTGCCAGAATCATAGAACCTGAATTATACCGTTTCGGCGGAGACGTTTCTCCCTCTTTAATGTTCAGAGCATCTACGGTCAGTATATCATTCTTTTTCAGTCGCTGCAACGCATTCAAAAGCTGCACGTCACAGGATGCCTCCTCACTGTCTTCTTTGCCGGACTCCTGTGAGCTGTCTGCTGCTGATTTTCTGGCAAAAGAATTCGTCGCATATTTCAGGTATCCTTCTTCCTGCAGCACCTTGAAACCGGAAAAGAACTTTTCTTTCTGCATCTCTGTCACCAGACTGACTTTCTGATAAACTGCCGGCGGACAGAAAATACAGAGGAAACGTCGTACGATCGTCTCATAAACTCTCTGTGATGTCTGAGAAAGACTTTTCAGAACATTTAATCCCTGACCTGTCGGGATGATCGCATAATGATCTGTAATCTGTTTATCATTGACATATCTGGTTTTTGCGATTGTTTTGTAAGAACCCATCTGTAAAATCTCATCTGCTGCATTGTCGATCATCAGATATCGACGCAGTCCTGAAATATTTTTATAAATTTCTTTTGCAACCGCACTCGACAGCACTCTGGCATCAGTTCTGGGATAAGTCACCAGTTTTTTCTCATACAATTCCTGTGTAATACGAAGTGTCTCGTCCGGACTGATCTTGAACAGTTTGGAGCAGACATTCTGAAGCTCTGCCAGGTTAAATAAAAGTGGCGGATTTTTGTTTTCATTTTTGCGTTCCACCTTTTCTACGCAGCAGGACAAGGGTTGTTCCGACTCCAACATCCGAATCAGTTCCTCGGCATGTTTCTTTTCTTTGAAGCCATTCTCCTTATAAAGATACGGCGACTGGAAATATCTGCTTCCTTCTACTGCTCTCCATTCTCCATCAAAGTGTTCTCCTTCCAGTGCAATACTGGAAAGGACACGGTAAAACGGGGTTTTCACAAAAGATCGGATCTCCCGTTCGCGACGCACAACCATTCCAAGCACACATGTCATGACTCTTCCTACGGAGATTGCCTGATATTTACTGTTCAGGTAATTAGAAACACTGTTGCCATAACGCAAAGTCAGAACTCTGGAAAAATTGATTCCCATCAGATAATCTTCCTTTGCCCGCAAATAGGCAGAATCTGCCAGATTGTCATAGACTGACAGTTCTTTTGCCTCGCGGATTCCTCTAAGGATTTCTTCCTCTGTCTGGGAATCGATCCATACTCTACGCTGCTCTTTATCTTTCACACCCGCCATCTGTGCCACCAGACGATAGATATATTCTCCCTCACGCCCGGAGTCGGTACACACATAAATCGTCTCTACATCCGGACGGTTCAGAAGCCCCTTAACAATGTTAAACTGTTTCTGCACCCCCGGAATCACTTCATACTTAAATTCACGCGGTAAAAAAGGCAGGGTATCCAAACTCCACCTTTTATACTTGATATCATATTTTTCAGGATAGCTCATAGTGACCAGGTGCCCAACACACCAGGTCACTACAGAATCTTCTGATTCCAGATAGCCATCCTTTCTCTGTCCGTTAATTTTTAATGCTTTCGCAAATTCCTGAGCAACACTTGGTTTCTCAGCTATGTATAAGGATTTACCCATATTATTTATCTGCACTCATCTTTCTGAGAGGCCATGCAAGAAGAAGCGCACCGCCTGCCATATTTCCCAAAGTGACGATTATCATGCTCTTAACCATTGCTCCAATGGAAACTCCCGGTACCAGACATCCTGCTGTTACAAAGATACCCATATTTGCCACGCAGTGCTCAAATCCGCTGACAACAAATCCAGAAATACACATAACGATCATCAAAAACTTTGCAGCTTCGCTCTTAAGCTTAATGCCACAAAGAACCCCAAGACATACAAAGAAGTTACACAAAACTGCACGGAAAAACATCTGACCTGCCGGAATTGCAAGTTTATTTCCGATAAATCCGGCAAAATAATCTGCTGTTCCGGATGCTCCCGCCCATACAAAAATCAGAGAAAGAATCAGACAGCCAACAAAGTTACCGATATAGCTGACTACCCATACTTTAGCCGCATCGCCCCAGCTGATCTTCTTGTCAAATGCTCCAAATGCCATCACCAGATTATTTCCGGTAAAAAGCTCGCCGCCTACCAGCGAAATCAGCAATACCGCAATCGAGAACACGAGTGCCCCCAGGAATTTCCCCCATGCCGGTTCTTCGGCCCCTGAGAACACATTTCCCACAACATTGGAAAAGATCATTGCAACTACAATAAAGAACCCTGCCATGATCGCCCGCATGAAATACTTGAAAAAGTCATTTTTCAGCAGGGTAATCTTCGCGTTTGCTGCATTTGATAGTTTCTGTACATCCTCTTGATTCATAAAAAATACCTCCCTTTCCAAGGAACAGAGTATCTTATAAACTCTTTTGTTCCCTCCACATATTGTATTCTTGCATTATAGCATTTTTGATATAAATTCTCAATATATATACCGCAAAGTTTGATATTTTTATAACAAATTTTCATTTATTTTCGATAACTGTCAGTTATCGAATCTCCAGTGCATGATTTTCCCGGTCAGTCACTTCACCGATCATCGCACAGGAAAGAGCAGATTCACTCAATTCCAGAAGTATCTCTTCTGCTTCATCTGCCGGAACCGCCGCAAGAAGTCCGCCGGACGTCTGTGGATCAAAGACCAGATCCTCCCGCCAGAGTTCTGCTGTGCTTATGTAACCAAATTTTGCTGCAAATTCCCGGTTGCGATATGCGCCTCCCGGAATCAGGCCCATAGAGGCGTATTCTTCTACATCTGGAAGGATCGGAAGTGCTTTTGCATCGATCACAAGTGTCTTCTTACTACCGTCTGCCATTTCCGTTCCATGTCCGCCAAGACCAAACCCTGTCACATCTGTACAGGCATGAACAGTATGTCTTTTTAATACATCACGGGCATATCTGTTTAGCGTCTTCATAGATTTCAAAGCTGCTTCCCGCGCCTCTTCAGATACCATATCGGCTTTGATAGCCGTATTCACAATACCCGTTCCAAGCGGTTTTGTAAGGATCAGCCTGTCACCTGTCTGAGCTCCGTAATTCTTCCAGAACTTCTCTGGATGTACAAAGCCTGTTACGCTCAGGCCATACTTCGGTGTATCATCCTGGATCGTATGCCCACCGGCAAGTACAGCTCCCGCTTCCATTACTTTGTCCGCTCCGCCCTTCAGAATCTCACCAAGGATTGCTGTATCCATATCCTTCGGGAAAGCAACAATATTCAATGCGGTTTTCGGCTCACCACCCATAGCATAGACGTCACTCAATGCATTCGCCGCTGCTATCTGCCCAAAATCATATGGATCGTCTGCAACCGGCGTAAAAAAATCAAGGGTCTGAATCATTGCCAGTTCGTCCGAAATTCTGTAAACAGCTGCATCATCAGATGTTTCTGTTCCAACAAGAAGATTCGGATCCTGAAATTTCGGCAGTCCACAAAGTACACCTGCCAGCGTTCCCGGACCTACTTTCGCTGCACATCCACAATTGGGGGCGAGCTTTGTAAGATATACCTTCTCCATTTTGCTCAATTTCCTTTCTGTCTTAACCTTGTCCATCTATGATAACATAAATCTTCCGTTTTCTCCATGTCTTTTTTTGACAGAAAAGCGCAAAAAAACTGCCCTGGCAGATTTTATTTCCTGTCAGGACAGTTCTGGTTAAATATCATTATTTGAAATGATTTTTATTTCTTTGTAATATAGCCTTTTGCTTTCAGAGTTTCTGCACAGAGTACAGCTCCACCGGCAGCTCCTCTTACGGTGTTATGGGAAAGTCCGACGAATTTATAGTCGTAAACGGTATCTTCACGGAGGCGTCCAACAGATACACCCATTCCGTGTTCGTAGTTGACATCCTCGCTTACCTGCGGACGGTTGTCTTCTTCCAGATACTGGATGAAATGTTTCGGTGCACTCGGAAGTTCCAGTTCCTGAGGAAGTCCCCTAAAATTCCTAAGTGCTTCGATCAGCTGTTCTTTTGTAGGTTTCTTACGGAATTTAACGAATACTGCAGCTGTATGTCCGTTCAGTACCGGAACACGAAGGCACTGACAGGTGATAACAGGTTCTGTAGCCGGTACGATCACTCCGTCTTCAATCTTACCCCACAGTCTCAACGGCTCTTTCTCGCTCTTTTCTTCTTCTCCACCGATATATGGAATGATATTGTGTTCCATTTCCGGCCAGTCTTTAAATGTCTTTCCTGCTCCGGAAATTGCCTGATATGTAGTAGCAACTACTTCATATGGTTCAAATTCTTTCCAGGCAGTAAGTACCGGTGCATAGCTCTGAATGGAGCAGTTTGGTTTAACAGCGATGAATCCCTTAGTAGTACCAAGGCGTTTCTTCTGATACTGGATCACATCAAAATGTTCCGGGTTGATTTCCGGCACTACCATCGGCACATCCGGTGTCCAGCGATGTGCACTGTTGTTGGAAACAACAGGAGTCTCTGTCTTTGCGTATTCTTCTTCGATCGCTTTGATCTCATCTTTGGACATGTCAACTGCGGAAAACACAAAGTCAACAGTAGAAGCAACTTTTTCTACTTCATTAACATTCATAACTACGATATTCTTTACTGCTTCCGGCATTGGAGTATCCATTTTCCATCTGCCGCCAACAGCTTCCTCATATGTCTTTCCAGCGCTTCTCGGGCTTGCTGCCAGAGTAACGACCTCAAACCACGGATGGTTTTCCAGAAGAGAAATAAATCTCTGTCCTACCATACCTGTAGCACCTAAAATACCGACTCTCAGTTTTTCACTCATAACAATCGTTCTCCTCACTCGTTTATTTCGCATGTGTCTTTGTACGGCACACATCTGTTTTCTTTGTACATACTATACCACTTTAATCAAAAATGCAAGTGGTTTTTAATTATTTTTCAGATATTCTTTGTTCCCTGCAATGATCTGCTCCATCACTTTCGGTCCCGGAGCGCCATATGTCTCACGTTTTTCCACACATGTCTTCATGCTAATCGCCTCATAAATATCCTGTTCAAATACAGGTGAAATTTCTTTGTACTCTTCAAGCGGAAGTTCATCAAGAGAGATTCCCTTATCAATACAGGTCAGTACCAGGCGGCCTACAATACCATGTGCATCACGGAACGGAACTCCGTGATTTACCAGATAGTCTGCAGCATCTGTAGCATTGGTAAATCCATTCTTTGCACTCGCTTCCATTACGTCTTTGCGGAATTCCATGGTAGAAACCATACCGGTAAATAATGCGATGCAGCCCTTCACGGTATCAATAGCATCAAAGGTAAGTTCTTTGTCTTCCTGCATGTCTTTGTTATATGCAAGCGGAATTCCCTTCATCGTTGTAAGAATAGAAGTCAGTGCACCATAGACACGTCCCGTCTTACCTCTTACAAGTTCTGCAATATCCGGATTCTTTTTCTGCGGCATAATACTGCTTCCGGTGCTGTATGCGTCATCAATCTCCACAAAACGGTATTCATTGGAATTCCAGAGAATGATTTCCTCGCAGAAACGGCTCAGATGCATCATAACTGTGGACATAGCAGAAAGAAGTTCGATCACATAATCTCTGTCAGATACGGAATCCATACTGTTTCTGGTCGGTCCGTCAAAGCCCAGCAGCTCTGCAGTATAAAATCTGTCCAGCGGATAAGTGGTTCCTGCAAGCGCACCTGCTCCAAGCGGACAGGTATTCATACGTTTACGAATATCAGCCATACGGCTTCTGTCCCTGCGGAACATCTCAAAATATGCCCCTACATGATGTGCCAGTGTAACCGGCTGTGCTTTCTGCAAATGCGTAAATCCAGGCATATATGTGTGCACATTATTCTCCATGATCACCTGAAGAGCTTCCAGAAGTTTCTTCAGTTCTGCATCGATCTCTTCGATCTCATCACGCACATACAATTTCATATCAAGAGCGACCTGGTCATTACGACTTCTTCCTGTATGAAGCTTCTTACCCGGATCTCCGATACGGTCAATCAGATTTGCCTCTACAAAACTGTGAATATCTTCATATTCAGATGTAATCTCCAGTTTTCCGGATTCTACATCTGCAAGAATACTGTCCAGACCGCCAAGGATCTGATCTCTTTCTTCTTCTGTCAGGATGCCCTGCTTGGCCAGCATTCTGACATGAGCTTTACTTCCGCGGATATCCTGTTTATAAAATTTTTGGTCAAATGAAATAGAAGCATTGAAATTGTATACAAGTTTGTCCGTTTCTTTCGTGAAACGTCCTCCCCATAACTGTGCCATAATTTCCTCCTTGTAATTCGCTATTTTTGCACTGTCCGTCCGTATCCTCGCACGACAGTGCATAATTTCTTACCAGTTTACTACATTCCAGTGAAAAAGTCAAAGAACCGAACCCTCTGAAATTTGTTTTTGTTTCATTTTTTCTTCCTGCTCACGCTTTGAAAAAACACATCCACAATAATTCTGACGATAAAGACCATAGTCGTGTGACAGTTCAATAGAACGTTTATAACCGTTTTTCTTTTTGAAATCAGATGGCAGATGCTTTATTCCATAGATTTCTGCCAGTGCTTCCCCAATTTCATTGATCTTCTCTGCATTTTTCAGAGGACTTATTGACAGGGTCGTCGTAAAGTAATCGTAATTTCCCTCTTTTGCAAGTTTTGCAGCTTCCTCCATGCGCAGTCGATAACATTTAAAACAACGTTCCCCACCTTCCGGAACCCTTTCCAGCCCACGGGCCATCTCATAAAATATCTGCGGATCATAAGTTCCCTCCATAATATGAACCGGATGAGTAAACGACATCTCTGCGACAAGTCGTCGGATTTCTGCTACTCTCTTTCGATACTCTTCCTCCAGCGAGATATTCGGATTATAAAAAAATACCGTAATCTCAAAATACTGCGACAGATATTCCAGGACATAACTGCTGCAGGGTGCACAACAGCTGTGCAAAAAAAGGCACGGCACCTTTTCTTCTTTTTGGGTATGTTCAAGAAGCTGATCAAGCTCCCTCTGATAATTTCGTTTATTCAATCCTGTTACCTTCTTTTTCTATCTATATATGGATCGTCTGCTGTAAACTATTTTACGATCCCGATACAACATATCATATCACATGAAATGTTTTTCGCATATCTTAAAATATAGATTCCTGTATACAGATCTGAAATCCGTATGCAAAATTTTACACATGTATCTTGTGGAGGTATTTTTATGAAACCCCTTCTGGAAATCAGAGATGTTTCTCTTTCTTATCATACCGTATCCGGAGAAACAAAAGCTCTTTCAAATATATCGTTTAACCTAATGCCAAGTGAATTTCTTGCTGTTGTCGGTCCGTCCGGCTGTGGAAAATCCACACTTCTGAACCTAATCTGCGGCATGCTCCTGGCAGAGGAGGGCACGATTCTTATGAACGGCATCCCTCCGTCCCCCGGCGACCCGCGCATCGGATATATGCTCCAGAAAGATCATCTTCTGGAATGGCGAACCATCTATCAGAACGTAATTCTTGGACTTGAGATCCGCAATGAAAAAACGCCAGAAAAGCTTGCTTATATCGAAGAAATGCTAGACACTTACGGACTTGACAAATTCCGTACTGCCCGTCCTTCTCAGTTATCCGGCGGGATGCGACAGCGTGCAGCTCTCATCCGCACACTAGCATTAAAACCAGACCTGCTCCTGCTTGATGAACCTTTTTCTGCTCTGGACTATCAGACACGACTGAATGTCAGCGATGACATCGGACGTATCCTGAAAAAGGAAAATAAGCCGGCAATCTTGGTCACTCATGATATTTCCGAGGCGATCAGTATGGCAGACCGTGTGATAATTCTGACCAAACGTCCTGCCCATGTTGCACGCATTGTCCCAATCCGGCTTTCACTGGATGAGAAGACACCGCTCGCTGCACGCGGTGCACCGGAATTTAAATCCTATTTTAATCTTATATGGAAGGAGCTGAACCAGTATGCCTGAACATTCTCCTGCACAAAAACAGTACCTTCTTCGTGTCCGGCGGAAAAAATATATGATTCACGTGTCCAGGATACTTTTGTTCCTGGGCTTTCTGTTTTTATGGGAAGTGTCTGCCAGACGGAGATGGATTGATTCTTTTATCTTCAGCAGTCCGTCTGAAATCTGGCAGACATTTTTTACAATGATCCAGGATCAGTCCCTGTTTACACATATCGGGATCACCCTGACAGAAACACTGGTCAGTTTTGTGTTTACTGTTTTTCTCGGGATTGGCACAGCAGTTCTTCTGTGGTGCTGTCCGAAGCTTTCGCGGATCCTGGAGCCTTACCTCGTCGTCCTAAACAGTCTGCCAAAATCCGCCCTTGCCCCACTCCTGATCGTATGGCTGGGTGCAAATATACGCACAATCATTGTCGCAGGAATGTCTGTGGCGATCTTTGGCTCGATCATCAATCTCTACACTGGCTTCCGCGAAGCTGACCCAGAGAAACTCAAGCTCATCCGCACCCTCGGCGGCACAAAAAAAGACGAACTGACAAAGATTGTCCTTCCGTCTTCTGTGCCCCTCATCTTAAGTGTGATGAAAGTCAATATTGGGTTGTGCCTTGTCGGCGTGATCATCGGAGAATTCATTGGCGCCCGCCAGGGACTTGGATACCTGATCATCTACGGTTCCCAGACGTTTAAGCTGACGTGGGTACTGATGTCCATCGTAATCCTGTGCGTGATTGCAATGGGGCTGTACGCCATTCTGGATTTTATTGAAAAACGTGCACAGAAATGGTAACTTTCCTTAAACTACTACCGTGTCAAGGACATTGGTAGTAGTTTCTCGGATACACTCCAACAAAGGAAATCTGCGGCAGAACTCTGTAATCGTTTAGTACGATTCTGATTTCTCTCACGTTTTCTTTAAAAATCGGAATGATTTTTTTGTAACCGATCACGGTTCCGGTATAGACTTTCTCCCACTCTCCCTGATCCCTTACAAATACTTCAAAAGCCTCTACTCTCTGGCTGTACCGGATTTCTTCTTTTAATACCAGATACCCGGCATCTTCTGCTTCATCCAGTGCGAAGACAAGTTCCACCGGCCTATGGGATTCTTCCAGCAAATTACGAGAAAAGCTTCCCTTCTGCCATTCTCCCAGTTCCTTCAATCGTTCCACATCATTCTCATGCAAAAGCCCGTTCGGCATCGGCGGGATATTCAGAAGAAATGTTGCATTTCCACCAACAGACCCCAGATAAATATGGACCAGTTCCTCCAGGCTTTTTACCTGATCATCCTCTTCCGAATGATAAAACCATCCCGGCCGGATCGAGGTATTTACCTCTGCCGGATACCAGATCAGGGCATGTTCGCCTTCAAGGACGGCACGGCTTCCAAGGTCTTCCATATCACTGGTGATCTTCCTCTGGCGGAATTCTTCATCATCCGACTGCTGGCTTCTTTCTTGAACACTTTCTGCCAGGGCTGTCCTCGCAGGAACTACACTCCACTCAGATTTTCTTACATCGCCGGCTTCATTTCCACACCACCGGATGTCCGGTCCGCAGACGCAGATGCAGGCCTCTGGCTGATAGTTCCGTACACATGCATAATATCTCTCCCAGTTATAAACCTGCTTCTTTCCATTCGGACCTTCCCCACAGGCCCCGTCCAGCCAGACACTGAAGATTTCCCCATACCCGGTCAGAAGTTCCGTCAACTGTGCAATATAATAGTCGTCATATTCTTTCCCGCTTCCATAACATGGCTGATTCCGGTCCCACGGAGAAAGATAGATTCCAAACTTCAATCCATAACGACAGCAGGCATCCGAGACTTCCTGTACTACATCTCCTGCCCCATCCTTCCATGGACTTGAAGCGACACTGTGCTGTGTATATTTCGTCGGCCACAGGCAAAATCCGTCATGATGCTTACAGGTAAGGATCACGCCTTTCATTCCTGCCGCCTTCACCGCCGATACCCATTGCCCGGCATCGAATTCCTGCGGATTAAAAATTCTGGGATCTTCCGTACCGTCTCCCCATTCCCGGTTCGTGTACGTATTCATCCCAAAGTGAAAAAATGCATAAAATTCCGTTTCCTGATACTTAAGCTGACGCTTCGACGGAACAATCTTAATCAATTCCTGGTCTGTCGGCATATCTCTTCTCCTTCTTCAAAAAAATCCAATTCACCCTTTCAATCCGCCTGCACCGATTCCCTGCAGCAGATATCTCTGCCCGATCAGATAAATGATCATGGTTGGAATCATAATGATCACAAGTCCCGCAAACAGTGCGCCCCAGTCTGTCGCATACTTCTGTACTTCAAACAAATTTGCCATTCCGATCGGAAGGGTCTTTTGGGCATCATCGGTCAGAAGGACTAGTGCCAGCGGATATTCATTCCAGAATCCCATCGCGCTCAACATTGTGATCGTTGCAATTCCCGGTTTTGCAAGCGGAACCATAACTTTCAGAAGAAGCTGAAGGTTTGTGGCGCCATCGATCCGTGCAGATTCTTCAAAATCTTTCGGCACCGCAGACATAAAGCCCTGCAGAGTAAAGATGCAGAACGGGAACTGCATGACTGCATAGACCAGGCAGAGTACCGGCAGATTATTCAGCCCGTTGATCGCCTGTAATTCCAGAAACAGCGGGATCATGATATACGTTGCCTGGAGGAAAATACATGCCATATAGATCGTCGAGATCAGTTTGCTTCCGGCAAAACGGTATCTTGCCAGTACATAAGAAATCGGTATGACAAACAGCAGAAGCAATGCCGTAGACAGCACTGTCACAAACACAGAATTTCCAAAATACGCCGCAATATTTGCCTTCTGCCATGCAGCGACAAAATTATCCAGATTCAATGATACCGGCAGCGCATAAGGATCTGTCAGATATTCCGCATTCGTCTTGAACGCAGACATCAAATTCCAGAAAAGCGGATAAAGAAAAATAATCGTAAACAGAATCATCAGGATCCTGATACACCAGGTTCTTACAGTTTTCATCAGTGTCCCTCCTATTCTTTCTCAGCTGACAGTTTTCGTGAGATCATCGCAAGCACGATTGCAAGCATAAGCGTAAACATGGCGATCGCCATCGCATAGCCAAAGTTTGCATTCCGCATACCCTGCGTGTACATATACTGCAGAAGGACACTGGAAGCACCGTTCGGACCTCCTCCCGTCATGACATTGGACAGGGTAAAACTCAGATTGATCGTTCCTGACAGAGCAAGGATATAAGTCGTTCCGATGGACCTACGAAGAAGCGGGATCGTGATCTTGAAAAACTTCTGGGCTCCGGTCGCTCCGTCGATCGAGGCAGCTTCGTAAATTTCCTGAGAGATCCCGTCGATCGAAGCCACATGCATTACCATATAATAACCGATCGCCTGCCATACCAGTGCAGCACCGATACACCAGAGTGCTGTTTTTCCCTCTCCGAGCCAGGCATGCTTCCAGGAAGAAATGTTAAAAAGATCCAGCATATGATTGAGGATTCCTCTTGTCGGATTAAATACAAAAGACCACACGATTCCGACAACGGTCATAGAGACAACACTTGGAAAAAAGAATACCGTACGATAAAAAGATTTCTCCCGGAGCTCTCCCTGTGTAAGGATGAAAGCAAATACCAGGCTCAGAAAGATCGTCAGTGCCGGAATCACAAGCATCAGTTTAAACGTATTAAAAAGTGCCTGTACAAAGTCCTTGTCTTTGAACATATAAATATAATTATCCAGGAATACAAACTTACTGTTGAATCCAACACTGAGCGCAGTGGAACTGGTAAACGACAGATAGATGGCATTCAGCATCGGTACAATCATAAAAACGATCGTAAGAATCAGCGCGGGAAGCGTACACAAAGCTATAAATAATTTCGGTTTTTTTACCACGTCTGGTCACTCCTTTTTTCAGATTTCAAATCAATTTGGGGTAAAAAAAGGCTGCCGCATACATTGTGCAGCAGCCTTTTCGCTTAATTGGACAACATTCATTCTGTAAATAACAGATAAAATATTTATTTGGCAGCTTCCTGATCTGCACGAACCTGTGCAAAAGCATCTTCTACGTTCTGTGCCCACTCTTCTACTGTCATTTCATCGTTCATAACAGAAGTGATCGGGTTGAAGATCTCATCTTTTGGATTAATCTTGCAGTCAGCCGGAACTGCTGAGAAGCTCATGATCAGAGAAGATGCATTTGCTTCATCATAGATTCCGTACATATTGTAGATTGCTGTAGAAAGTTTATCTTTTGCTACTTCACGGGCACTCTTTGTTGCATAAAGGGCACCGGAAGCTTCTGCAAATGCAGATACAGATTCATCGCTGTACAGGAAACGGAGGAATTCTTTTGCAAGTTCCTGATTCTTTGCAGCTGCCGGAATAGAGAACTGCTCACAGCTGTCAAATACATAGTGGACATCGTCTGCATTCTCTGTCGGGATCGGCGCCATGGCAAACTCAAATCCGTCTTCTCTCGGAGCATCCTGCATCTCATTTTCCATCCAGGTTCCGTTTGTGATAAAAGCAGCTTTTCCAAGCATCATCTCTGTCTGGGATTCTGTATGGTTCATACCTACCGTACCTTCCAGAAGATATCCCTTGTCTGCGATCTCTTTGATATGAGTGAGGGCTTTCAGCACGCCTTCGTTATTGAAAGAACCTTCTTCATAATTTGCAATCTTTGTGAGTGCTTCTTCGCCGCACTCATTTGCGATTGCCGGCCAGAGCATTTCTTCCATGTATCCCGGATAGATTCCCTGATAAGTGAAGAGAGAACGTCCGTCGATATCTTTGACTGTATCGCCAAGTGCAAAGAACTCATCCCAGGTCTTCGGAACTTCCAGATTATTTTCATCGAAGAATGTCTTGTTGTAGATCAGTCCCTGCGGACCGCTGTTGAAAGGTGCGAGATAGATATCACCATCTCCATATGGGGCACATTTACTGCTTGCAAGGATTCCATCTGTGATATCATCACGAAGTGTACCGGTTCCTGCATAGTTCTCGCCATCAAAGACATCATTCAGGTTCAGAAGTGCATGTTCTTTGATCAGAGAAAGGATCACGCCGTCCTCACCGCCATCATTCAGACAGATAAAATCCGGTACATTTCCGGCAACGATTTGTGGACGGATGATATCACCGATGGTAGGGCTGATGGTCATGTTCACTTTCACACCCTCATGGCTTTCCTCAAAAAGTTCTACCATCTGATTCCAGTAAGCATCTCCGTATCCACCCTGGAAGATCGCGATGTTCAGTTCCTGTTCTTCTGCGTCTGCAAATGCAGTGATCGGTGAGAGTACGGTAGCCGCGCTCATCGCAAGAATCATAGTAGAAGCTGCAAATCTTTTCTTCATATGTTTGTTTCCTCCTTCATGTTAGCTTTTTTACGTTCGCCTTATGATGACAGTATACGGCAAAATATTTTTGTAGTAAATTAACAAAACGCCCCTACTTATGGAACTTTCTCTTGTAAAAATTATACGATATGGATTTTCTTGTGATAAATATGTACAATCTTTGTCTATTTACGTTTTGGATGGATTATCCTGACTTTTTTTAGTATAATGGATAAAAAGGTGGGGGAAAAATGAATAAAAAACAAGGTTATCAGGGATTTCGTAAATTCAGTATCAAAACAAGGCTTGTCATTGCCCTTTTGCTGATATCGATTATACCATTGGCAGGAATCAGTGGCTATTCCTTTCATATCTTTTCCGTAGCACTTCGGGAAAAACTTTCTGCTTCCATTTCCCAGACTTTATCAATGATCAATCTGAATATGGTAAGTGAAATCGAAAAATATCAGTATCTGTGCGGCTCTATCTGCATCAGCGAAGAGATCAAGGACGGGCTTCTGAACAAAGATATGTCAGATATTGAGAAAAACCAGGCGATCAATGAGATCCAGAGCATGATCCGTACCAAGATCATCTATCCGGCGCAGGCCAAAAATATCACGGTATACGATACCGACGGAAATATTTTTTATGACCTTGGCTATGACGGTTTCTATCAGAATGATGTGGATATGCTCCTTGACCGGCTGCGCCAGGAAAATCAGGATGTATGGGCGTATGTGCACACCTACCGCGACAGAGATATCCTGGTCCTTGGAAGAAGAATCTATGAGCAGTACAGTGAAAGCCGCGTCATCGGTTACACCCTGATTTCCATCGATGAGAAGATTTTTTCCAAGACCGTGCTCGAACCGGTAGGGCTGGCAGATTCTTCTAATATTATGTATATGAATATGGACGGTACTGTTCTTTCCTCTTGGGACCGAAATATCGCACTCGGTGAAAAGGTTGACAGCGAATTTCTCAAAAACATCCAGCAGAAGCTTCCTTCCAGAACCGATTCCTTCAGCATCCACAAAGATGGCGAAGAACAGCTGGTCACTTATATTTTCAACAAAAAGCTTAACCAGCTTTTTGTGTACACCATGCCTTATCATTATATCAATTCCGAAGTTTATACCATGCTTCGCCGAATCCTGATCGTGGCAGTGATCCTGGTCCTCACGTGCATCGGGATCGTCGCAATGGTATATCCGGGAATCACCTCCCCGATCAGAAGCATGCTGGATTTCTGTAAAGAATTATCCCACGGAAACCTGGATGTCCGTATTCAGGATAACCACAAAGACGAACTTTCAGACCTGTCCGGCAGCATGAACCACATGGCAGATACCATCCAGAATCTGCTCGAACAGCAAAAAGAACAGGAAAAGAAAAAGAGAGAGCTTGAACTTCAGATGCTCCAGTATCAGCTCAATCCTCATTTTCTTTTTAACACCTTAAACAGCCTACGCTTTGTAGCAGCCATGCACAATGATCAGATCGTCAGCGATGGGATCCAGGCACTCAGCAGTCTTCTTCAGAACACGCTCACGAATAAGAATGAATATATCACCGTGCAGGAAGAACTTGAAAATTTGGAAAATTATTTTGCCATTCTCCGCATCCGGTATGCAGGAAGTTTCGAATATTCTTTCCATGTGGAGGATGAAGAGCTGCTCTCCTGTCTCGTTCCCAAGCTGATCCTGCAGCCGCTCGCCGAAAATTCTGTAATGCATGGTTCTTCCGATGACGGTTCTGTCATGGAGATCCATATTACCTGCTGGGAGGAAGACGGACATATGATCCTGGAACTTCAGGATGACGGAAAAGGATTCGAGATAACCCGGACTGATCTGAACCCGCACAAGGACCGCAAAAAAATCGGCGTAGCAAATGTAAATGACCGGATCCAGCTGAACTTCGGACGGGAATACGGATTAAAGATTGACAGTCACCCGTGCGAAGGCACCACCTGTACCCTGACACTGCCAAAGCTTTATGCTGATACCCTGTCACAACAGCCTGAAGAATAGACAAGCCGCTCAGAAAGGACTCAAATGTACAGTATACTTATTATAGATGATGAACCCATTGTAAAAATCGCCCTCCGTTCGATCCTCCCCTGGGAAGAACACGGTTTTTCCATTTGCGGGACCGCTTCAAACGGTCTGGAAGCCATGTCTCTCATTGAGAAGCATCAGCCGGATGTAATCATCACCGACCTCAAAATGCCGGAAATGGACGGACTGGAACTGATCCGTACCTTGAAAGAAAAAAATTATCCCGGAGAGATCCTTGTCCTCAGCAATTATGAGGATTTTGATTCTGTGCGGAGCGCGCTCCTTCTGGGTGCAGCAGACTATCTGCTAAAAATCAAGATCAGTCCGGACACCCTTCTCGCCTGCCTGAACAAAACGACCGAAAAACTGCAGGAAAAAGCCGACAGGAAAGTTCCTGTTCCAGCCGAAACTGTATCCGAGAACAGAACCCGCCTACTCCTCTCCTTTTTTGAGGGAGAGACTTCCCTTTCCTCCTTTACAGGTCAAAACGCCGGCACAGACCTGCGCTTTATGCAGGAACCATGCGCCGTCTGCTATGTGACCTTTGAAAAGTTTCTGTCCAATGAAGCCTTTTCTATCTCGGGGAAACTTCTGTGTGATATGATCCTGGACGCAGTACAGGGCGTACTTCAGCCATATATCCTTGTACTGAACGATTACAGTGCACTGGTAGTCTTTTCCCAGAAAGAACTGGATGCAGGTCAGATGAAAGTCGATCAGCTCGTAAAAAAGCTGTACAACCGCTTCACCATGTACCAGTCCTTTGCCCCGGATATGCCATATCAGGAAAATCTTCCAGACTATGAAGAAGCCAGAAACATCTATCAGACCTTTACCATAAATGAAGGGCATTATACAGACGATATTGCTAAAACCCTCGCATATATCGAAGGAAATTACATGCACCGGCTCACATTGTCCTCCATTTCCGCAAATGTCAGCTTAAGTTCCAGCTATCTGTGCCGTGTTTTTAAATCGGAGGTAGGAACAAGCATCACCAGTTATCTGAACAATCTCCGAATACGAAAAGCCGCCACCATGATCAAAGACAACAGGCTTTCTCTCAAGGAGATCTCCACAATGGTAGGAATCGATGACCAGCTCTATTTCAGCAGGCTGTTTAAGAAATGTATGGGAATTTCTCCCTCGGAATACGGGAAACGATTTCATCAGTAAATCTCAAAAAGGTATGAAACCACAGATTTAGCTTCTATGATCTCATACCTTTTTTCTTATCACATCATTCTTCTATTTCTTAGATATTTTCGCTTCTCAGATCTGATACCACTTGATCTCATTTGCTTCCATGTGAAGTTCGAAGCAGCTTCCATCGCCTTTGTATACAACAGTATCCTGCGGCTCGTAGGTGTTGTTTACGACACAGTATTTGCCGTTCTTTACATAGGCGTGGACTTCTACATTGTAATTTGTGGAATACCAGCAGTTCAGTTCTTCCTCTGCAGATGCGGACCAGAGGACTGCACGGTAGAGGACACGGCTGTTCTTGAAGCTGTACGGAAGTCCGCTGATATAGACACCACGGCCTTTTCCGAAGTTCTTCACTGCCATCTGCACTTCCTGGTCTTTCTGGATCAGAATCTCAGTTCCGTCAAGTGCATAAATATTTTTCTTTCCTTCACCGAAATCAACGTCTCCGTCACTGTCTGACAGGATAAAGTGATCTCTATGTTCTTCCCAGTTGTATTTGTCTTTGTTCAGGTTGAAGCCGTTTTCTTCTTCTACTCCAAGTACATCGTCAAGCTGGAAATAATGTCCCTGCCACTGATGGGCTGCCGGTTCGCCGACTCCGATGAAGCCGCCGCCATTGTAGACAAATTCTTTTACTGCAGTGATGATCGTTTCGTTTACCCAGTACTCGCCGCCGCTTTGTGCAGTATCTGCATCGCCTACGTTGATCACAACATCAAAGTTTTTCAGCAGATCCTTATTTTCCAGGATATCATCAAAGCTGATGAAGGAAACATCAAACGGTGCGCCGCTCAAAGCCTCGATGATCCCGAAATAAGAATAATTCTGTTTATAATAAATTGCGTGATGTACCATGTGGTTGCCCCAGGAGCGCATTTTACCCCAGCAGTTCAGGACCGCTACACGCTTCACACAGTATGGGGTCACACCCTGGATGTTATCATAGAGTGTACGGAATTCCTGGCATACCTCTTTGATATACTGTACAAAATCCGGGAATTCCAGAGCAAGTTTCAGGTATCCGCCGTAACCGATTCTCTGGATCGGGCTTCGAAGGATCGCACGCCTTGCTGTTACCCAGTTTACTTTGGCTTCCTTGACCGGATCGCCGCCCTCATGGAAGGTATCCGGGAAAAAGTACGGAAGGAAACGTCCTTCTGTATATTTTACATTCTTGATATCGCTGAACAGGCGCAAGGTCGCACCGTTTCCGACACTTCCAACGACAGCATCCAGTCCGATCGAGGCAAACTCGTCCATAAACGGCTCCATACCGATCCAGTGATCGCCCATGAACATCATAGCTTCTTTGCCGCATTCATGGACAATGTCTACCATCTCTTTGGCAAGCTTCGCAACTTCTCTTCTCTGGAAAGCCTGGAAGTCCTTGAATTCTTTGGATGGAATACGGTATGTATTATTCATGTAACCCTGATCGATAATATATTCCGGACGGAACGCATATCCCACTTCTTTTTCGAATTGTTCAAGGATATACGGACTGACAGATGCGGAGTAACCGAACCAGTCTACATATTTTTCTCTCGCAAACTCATCAAAAATCAGGGTAAACTGATGGAAAAATGTCGTAAAACGTACTACATCCACATATTGATGCGTATCAAGGAAACGACGGAGACGCTCCAGGGAATGTGCTCTTGTCTTCGGCTGACGCACATCAAAAGTGATCTGCGGCTCTACGTCCTTCCAGTCATTTACGACAGCATTATACATATGAACCGGGTCCCACATGATATATGCCAGAAAGCTGACCGTATATTCATGAAAAAGTTTCGCCGGTGCGATCACGACATTTCCACTCTCTTCGTCATAAGACCACCGATCTGTCGGAACGACTTCGCCTGTGGTACGGTCAATGACTTCCCACCATCTGGTGATATCATCACGGGTATTTACTTTCAACATGTCCGGGTAGAGATGATCCATAAGGTTGATCTCAAGTTTCTCCTCCGTTGCTGTATGGAAAGAACTCATGATGTACATCTGCTGGATCTCATCCGGGTTTGCCTTTGCCCATGCATTATCTTTTCTTGTTGTATAATAAGTAGCGTAGATCTTTGCACCTGTGTCTTTGAGTTCTGCCGGGAACTCTGTTCCATCGCAGTCACGAATCGCATCTGCGCCCCATTCCTCTACGATATCCAGTGTTTCTTTTACCACATCCAGGTTTGTCGGGATCGTAACTCTGCCTTTGTTCTGACTCATAGGTGTACCTCCGTTTTATATTTATAGATTTCTTTTATCATCTGTTTTTGTTTTATTCAGAATACGTCGTTTTTGTCTGTTTTTCAACGTTGTTCTTGCTATACTTTTTAGAAATCTTGCGGTATTTTATCTTTTGTGCTATCCTGACAGTTGAAAAACTTTTCGGTCCTGGGAGGTACATATGAGTACACAGTTTTTTTCTTTTTCAGATGATACGCCTTTTTCAACAGAAGCAGTCCTGGCGAACGCCTCTTCTTCTCATTATGAGGAAGACTGGCCCAGCATCCCACATACCCATGCCTTCACGGAACTCTTTTACGTCAGTGAGGGAAGTGGAGAATTCCTGATTGAAAACCAGCATTTTTCTATTAAAAAAGACGACCTGATCATCGTCAACCCTCATATTCAGCACACGGAAATTTCCTTAAGTGCCTCGCCACTTTCTTATTATACGGTCGGTGTGGACGGGATCAGTTTTTCCTTTCATGATCAGAAGGAATTCCAGATTTTTCACTGCCACCAGAAGCACGCCGACCTTTTATTTTATTTTCATTCTCTTTTTCAGGAACTGGATGAAAAAAATGATGGTTATGAAGAGATCTGCAAACACACGCTTGCCATTCTGATCTCTCAGCTCCGTCGTTTTGCTGTCTCTGATTTTCAGTTGTTTCCATCCTTTCATCCAAGCAAAGAATGCGCCCTCGTCAAGCGATATCTGGATTCCCACTACAGCGATGACATCAATCTGGAACAGCTTGCCAGCTTAAGCCATCTGAATAAGTATTATCTGAGTCACGAATTCACGCGCTACTACGGAATCTCTCCGATCAGCTATCTGACCCACCGCCGGATCGAAGTATGCAAAAATCTCCTGGAGAATACAGACCATGAAATCTCGGATATCGCTCATCTTGCCGGATTTTCCTCGCAGAGTTATCTGGCTCAGAGTTTCCGGAAATACTGTGGCATGACTGCCGGAGAGTACCGCCGCAGCAAAAAAAATCAAACGATATGACAGATGGTATTTGCTTTCAGCATTACTTTCTTCTCAATTCCATTGTACAAAAGTATGCGTACCATATCTGTCTGTGATTGCAGACTGCATTCTGTAATGCATCTGTCTTTCCATACAAAGTCAATGGTAATGCCGCCCGGTGCCCTAAGGCCGCTTATCTTTCCATCCTTCCATTCCTCCGGAAGCACTGGAAGAAAGAAGATCCTGTCATCCTGATACTGTACCAGCATTTCCAGCACAGCAGCCGCAAACCCGAAATTCCCGTCGATCTGAAATGGCGGATGTGCACAGAGCATATTCGGGTAGGTCCCGCCACCAACCAGACTGCAGTTTTCTTCTTTTGTAACGTGAAGCTGATTTTTCAAGAGCTTCAACGCACGCTCTCCATCTCCGAGCCGCGCCCAGAGACACGCCTTCCATGCCATGCACCAGCCGGTTCCCTCGTCCCCTCTTCTGTCCAGAGCTACGCGGCAGGCAGCCAGAAGTTCTTTATCTTCTCTGTGGATCAGATTTCCTGGATAAAGGCCGTATAGCTGTGAAACATGTCTGTGGTGCATATCCACCTCAGGATAGTCCAGGTACCACTCCTGAAGCTGTCCTTCTTTCCCGATCTTAAATGGCAGCAGTTTTTTGAGTGCAGCTTTTACTTCATCCATAAGGTCGGTGATATCAAGGATCTCGCAGGCTTTCAGATAATTTCCAAACAATTCCTTCAGAATACTGCAATCCATTGTCGAACCAAAGGTAACACTATGGACACTGTGATCCGAGGCTGTAAATGTATTTTCCGGCGAAGTAGATGGAGCTGTGACGAGGTATCCGTCATAAGGCACCAGATATCCCAGATAAAATTCCACTGCTCCCCGGATAAGCGGAAAGGCTTTTTCTCTCAAAAACTCTCTGTCCAGTGTATAACGGTAATGCTCCCACAGATGACTGCAGAGCCACCCGGAGCTCATCGGCCACATAGAGTAGGTACAGGGATTTTCATCCTGCCCGAAATATCCGACCGGGCTGGAATGTCCCCAGATATCCACATTATGATGGCTCACCCATCCATCCAGATGATAGACTTCTTTTGCTGTCTTTTTTCCATGCGAGGCAGTCCGTTCGATCAGATCGAACAGCGACTCATGGCAGTCGCTTAAATTCGCCTTCTCTGCCATCCAATAATTCATTTCTGTATTGATATTTACCGTATAGTTGCTGCTCCACGGAGCTCTCAAGTTATGGTTCCAGATTCCCTGCAGGTTTGCACACTGTGTACCAGGTTTAGAGGAAGAGATCATAAGATAACGGGCATAGTGAAACATTTTTGTTATAAGATCATTCTGTATGCCAGGATTCAACGTAAGATCCATCCGGTCAAAATATGCTGCATATGCCTTCTTGTGAGCTTCCTTTAATTGTGGATATGAAAGGTCACAGATCTGTTCCAGCATCTGTTTCTTTCTGGATAAGTAGGAGTCCTGTGCCTGAAAATCCGTTATCCCGGACAGATAAATATACACATCACCATCTGCAGTTACAAGAAGCGTGTTGTCTTTTTGGCGAATACAGCCTTTCGGTGCCTGCACGGAAATACCGATTGCAAACCGTATTCCTTTTCCTTCTTCATAGACGATCGGCTGCTCACAGGAATAATACGACGGTGCCGCATAGACCGGAGCCTGTCCCTCAAGCACAAGTTCACTTATCCCATAACCAGAACAGACATGTCTTATCTGGCTGTCCAGAGAAATACGCAGTTCCAGACCGCTGCCTGCATCTGCTCTATAATGAAGTGCCATGACTGGTTCTGACATACTTACAAAAAATTCTCTTAGATATCCCTGTCCGTCCTGACGATATACAACCTGTTCCAGCGCATCTTTAATCGAAAGCTGTCTCTGGTATGATCCATGCTCTTTTAATTCAGGTATATTTGCCTCAATATGCAGATTTCCTGCCGGAAGGTAGCTCTCTGTCCAATCACCAAGGATGTTTTCTTTACAATAGGCTTCCGCTTCTTCATACTTTCCGTCAAAGATCTTCTGGCGCAAAAAATCCCAGTCCACATCTGTATTTTTGTTTTCTTTGCTTCTTCCGGTTCCAGACCAGAGTGTATCCAGATTCAGCTCGATCTTTTCCTCTCGAAGCCCTCCATATGACATCGCTCCCATAGAGCCGTTCCCCAGAGGAAGTGCCTCATTCCATGCTTCTGCCGGTCTGTCAAAAGCCAGTGTTAAATAATCCATTCCATTTTCCCTCATTGAATCAGATTTATCTCTGACCGTATTTTCAGTTCCATCGTTTTCACAATCAGCTCATTTCAAAAGTTATTCCCTTCAGAGGCAGCCCTGCCACTTCTGCCAGCCGGTCAATTCTTCCATTGTCCAGCCGAATTCCGAATGGCACACCAAAATGTGTGATTTTCAGATAGCCATCCTCTTCCTTCAATTCCGGAAGCCGATTCATCAATTCCTTTTTTTCCATCTGCAGGAATTTCTCTGCCCATTCATCACAGAGTTTGATATAATTGGATGTTCTTTCCTCTGCCACAATACACCCTCCTTATATAACTTTTCTTTTTCTGTATTATACCTCTGTCAGACATTTTTCCGCAAGAAAAAAGACCTTCTACAGAAATCCATTTTCCATAGAAAGTCTTTTCTTTGTTTTATGCTTTATGAGGATTTTACTTTATTCCAGAGATCACCATACACCTGGTCAGCCTCTGTTCCAAGATACTGGAATGTTTCCAGATTATCATATTTGGAAAGGTCCGGGAATGCGATCTCACTGTTTCGGATAGATTCATCCTCGATCAGTTCTCTCGCAGCTTCATTCGGCGTAGAATACGTAATGTATTCAAAGTTCATCAACGCAATATCCGGTCTGCAGAGGAAATTGATAAATTTTTCTGCATTTTCTTTATGTTCTGCATTTTTCGGGATTACCCAGGAATCGATCCAGATATTGGATCCTCCCTTCGGGATCACATACTCCAGATTTGGGTTTTCTTTCTGTGTGTAAATTGCCTCACCGGAATAGATTACACCAAGTGCAGCTTCATTTCCGATCATTTTATCACGCACCTGGTCGATCACATATGCCTGAACCAACGGTTTCTGTTCAATCAACAGATTTTTTGCCTCAGTCAGCTCGTCCAAATCTATGGAATTCAAAGAATAGCCAAGATATTTCAGTGTCACGCCAAATGCATCACGGACTGAATCCTGCATCAGAATATTATCCTTGTATTTCGGATCCCAGAGAATAGACCAGCTGTCCACCGGCTCATCTACCATCATCTTGTTATACAGAATGCCGACAGTTCCCCAGCAGTACGGCACGGAATATTTATTCTCCGGATCAAACTGCCTTGACTGCTCCAGATACTGTTTCCCGATATTTTTAAGATTTGGAATGTTATCAAAATTAATCTCGGAAAGCAGATCATTCTCAATCATTCGCTGAATCATATAATCACTCGGGCAGATCACATCGTATGCGATCGCACCGGAACTGATCTTTGGATACAGAATCTCATTTGTTTCAAATTCTTCGTAAACAATATCAATTCCCGTTTCTTCTTCAAACATCGTCAGGACTTCCGGATCAATATATTCGCCCCAGTTGTATACAACCAGTTTCTCATCATTCAGAACATCGCTTTCTTTTGCATAGTAAAATCCACCACCAATAAAGACGATGCAGATTGCCACCGGAATGACTCTCTGAATCAGAGTCTTTTTGACTTTGGACGGTCTGCGGACTTTCTTTCTGACTGCGCTCTCCTCTTCTTCCTTCGGAGAATAATTCACCAGAATCAGAAGAACAAGAACCGTCACAAACATAATCGTGGAAAGTGCATAGATTTCTGGTTTGATCCCTTTACGAACTTCTGTATAGATTTTTGTGGAAAGTGTATCAATTCCAGGTCCTTTTGTAAAATGCGTGATTACAAAATCATCCAGAGACATGGTAAATGCAAGCATAAATCCAGAAAATACTCCCGGTACAATGTCCGGGAAAACAACTTTAAAAAACGCTTTGACCGGTGATGCACCAAGATCCAGTGCTGCCTCATATGTATAACGGTTCGTCTGCTTCAGCTTCGGTAATACGCTTAAGATCACATACGGAATATTAAACGTAATGTGCGCGATCAGGATTGTTCCAAAACCAAGTGTCATATGAAATGCGATAAAAAGAAGCATTAGGGATACACCCATCACAATCTCCGCATTCATCATAGGAATATTGGTAAGTCCCATGTACATGGTCTTCCACTTCTGCTTCATTCCCTGAATCGCGATTGCAGCGGCCGTGCCAATGACCGTTGCGATTGCAGCCGAAACAAACGCTATGATAAGTGTGGTATAAAACGCGCTCATGATCTGTTCATTTTTGAGAAGTTCTTTATACCATTTCAGTGTAAATCCACCCCATTTTGCTCTTGTCTTAGACTGGTTAAAAGACAGAACGATCAACGTTACGATCGGGGCATATAATAAAATAAAAATAAGGGCCAGGTATATCTTCTGTAAATATTTTCTGATCAAAATGCCGCACCCCCGTCCTCATTATCGTATTTTGCCACAAGTGCCATACTTGCAATGATAAATACCATCAGTACCAGGGACAGACCACTTCCAACATGCCAGTTGCTGTTCTGTTTGAATGACTGCTCAATGACATTACCGATCAGAAGGATCTTTCCGCCCCCAAGAAGGTCAGAAATAACGAAGGTTGTCAGCGCCGGTACAAACACCATCGTAATACCGCTGATCACACCCGGAATACTCAGTGGAAAAATGACCTTCCAGAAAGTCTGTACGGAATTGGCTCCCAGATCACGTGCTGCATTGATAACATTTCTGTCAATCTTGATCAGTACATTATAGATTGGAAGCACCATAAATGGCAGAAAATTGTATACCATTCCAAGAATGATGGCATATGGTGTATTAATGATCTCCAGCGCCGGTAAATGCAGAAAACTTAAAACACTGTTGATGACGCCATTCTTTTCAAGCAATGTCTGCCATGCCAGTGTACGGAGAAGAAAGTTCATCCACATTGGCAGAATAAAGATCAGCACAATAAAACTTGTCTGGTTTACCTGTTTCTGGCTCAGGATCATTGCCAGCGGATATGCCAGAATCAAGCAGATTGCCGTACTCAAAAATGACAGAAGAATGGACATGCCAAGTGCCTTCAGATTCTCCGGTGTCGTGATCTGTGCCAGATTGGAAAATGTAAAACTACCCTCATCACTGGTAAATGCATAATACACGATCACCAACAGCGGAATCACTACAAAGGACACGGACCAGAACAGATACGGACCGGCAAGCAAACGCTTATTCTTCAATGTTTACCGCCTCCTCATCTTCCGATTCCGGTTTTTTCATGATCTGGATATCAAACGGATCCACATGAATGCTGACTTCTGTTCCAACCGGGAACATATCTGTGCTGTGCACCAGCCACTCATAGTTGTTCGCCATGACTTCCATCTCATAATGTACACCTTTGAAGATCATATGTGTGACTACACCGTCAATGCTTCCCTGCCCCGGTTTCAGAAGATCGATATCTTCCGGACGGATGACAACGTCAACCGGTTTGTTCTGTCCAAACCCTTCATCCACACATGGAAAATTAACACCCAGTATCTTAACAAGACGATCCTGCACCATTGTCGCGGAAATAATATTACTCTCACCGATAAAGTCCGCCACAAAAGCATTCTCCGGCTCATTGTAGATTTTTTCCGGTGTTCCGATCTGCTGGATATACCCCTGGTTCATGACCACGATCGTATCAGACATGGTAAGTGCCTCTTCCTGATCATGTGTTACATACAGAAAGGTTATCCCCAGCTCATTTTTGAGACGGATCAGCTCATACTGCATATCCTGTCGAAGTTTCAGATCCAGCGCACCGAGCGGCTCATCCAGAAGCAGTACCTTCGGCTCATTTACGATCGCACGTGCGATTGCAATACGCTGCTGCTGTCCACCACTCAAAGAATCCGGCATGCGGTTCTCAAAACCATCCAGATTCACAAGCTTCAATGCATATTTGATCTTGTCATAAATATACTGTTTACTTTTATTCTTTATCTTTAATCCAAAAGCAATGTTATCCGCAATATTCATATGAGTAAACAACGCATATTTCTGAAATACGGTATTCAACTGACGCTTATTCGGCGGAAGATTCGTGATATCCTGCCCGTCAAAGATCACACGCCCCTTATCCGGTGTCTCGAATCCTCCCAAAATACGAAGTGTAGTAGTCTTTCCACATCCACTCGGACCAAGTAATGTCAGGAATTCATTCTCCCTGATGTAAAGATTCAGTTCATCCAGAACTGTCTGCATCCCGTAGGATTTGGAAATGTCGATCAAGTCGATCAGCTTATTGCTCATTGGTTGTTCCTCCCTAAAAAGTATCCCCTCTTTTTCATAAGAAAATTTATTAATAACAACTTTATTTTTGTATCATAAAAGCGTTACGATTTCAATAGATTTTGCGAGATTTTTGTACAGTTGATTTTCACCGAAGGTTTTCCTGTATTACTCTCTATTGCTGCGATCATCTCTTCACGGATAAAGCCAGCTGCTGTGGATTTTTGCCAGCAGTCTTGCATTATGATATGCCATTTTTAATGTCAGACATGTCCTGCCCAGATATTTGCTCCCATCCTCTGTCTTTACACAGGCAAGTGCCAGATCAGCTCTGTCCGGATTTTGCAGACAGACAGGAATGAGAAACTGGATTCCATGGTTATAATACTGCGGAATGGCTGTCCGATAATCGGCCTCAAGCATTCTTTTTGTCTGCCGCAGGGCTCCGTCAAACAGTTGTACTTTCATTACACTACCGCGAATCGTCTCCGGAAGTCTCTGACAATTCTCCGTTTCTTCAAAAATATGTTCATACTGAGGCACGATATCCAATCCGGTATCAAAAATAAGTTCAGCCGGATCCGTTACATATTCCGCACGTTTCGGAAGATTGACAATTCCTGATTTTAATAAATGATATTCTGTGTAGAAGCCGTCTAGAAACCATCTCTGCCTGTCCGGCACCAGATTTGGGATAAAATATGCGTAGACCGGCTGATAATACATATTAAAAAGTCCTGTATTAAAAATTGCGTATTCCTCTGTCTCCAGTAATTTTTCTTCTTCATATACCCGCTGAAATGTATGCTCCAGATACCCTTTCAGGATTCCATTGTCATCATTGTCTCCAAAACTCCATTTTTCCGGGACGATTCTGGCCAGATTCTGTATCTGCCGGTTGTAGTTCCCGCAGTACGTGTACTCAAACAGATTCAATTATTTTACCTCCTGCATTTTGATTCCATTACTTATACTAATATTGTATTTGGGAAAATCTCCGACAGAACTGCCGGTAAAGAATATATAAAGAAAATAGCACAACTTTTCTTCTGAGACAATTTCGAGTTCTGTCGAAAGATGTCTTCTTTTTATTATTTGCGGGATTATGCCTGTAAACACTACTGGTTTTATAACCTCCAGATCTGCTTTGTATATAAATAAGGTTGAATGATTTTTCTATAGTAATCCCACATGGTACATGCTATAATAGGGAACTGAAATAAGCACTTTCCAACGGAAATGCGGAGCTTACAGGTAAGTTGCTTATATATTTATTTTTCAAGGAGGCAACGAACTTAATATGACTAAAGAAGAATTTCGAAAACTGACTGAGAATATACTGATTCTGGATGGTGCCACAGGCTCCAACCTGATGGCAAGTGGTATGCCACGCGGTATCTGTACAGAAACCTGGGTTATCGATCACAAAGATATTATCCAGGATCTGCAGCGTGCCTATATTCAGGCAGGAAGTCAGGTAATCTATGCTCCTACTTTTGGCGGAAACAGTATAAATCTTGAGAAACACGGACTCAGAGATAAGATTGAAGAGATCAACCGTACTCTGGTCGGCTATTCTAAGGAGCTGGCCGGCAGCGGTATCTATGTAGCCGGTGATATCACTACTTCCGGATCTTTTATCACAGCTGATGGGGATTATACTTACACAGAAGCTTATAATATGTATCAGGAACAGATCCGTATTCTGGCAGATGCAGGTATTGATCTGATTGCAGCCGAAACAATGATCAATATTGAAGAAACTCTTGCAGCTGTAGATGCCGCCGCTTCTGTATGTGATCTTCCGATCATGTGTACCATGACTGTTGAAGCTGATGGAAGTATCTTCAGTGGTGGAAATGCTGTGGAAGCAGCTGTTTCTCTTGAAGCAGCCGGCGCAGATGCTGTAGGTATCAACTGCTCAGTGGGACCTGATCAGCTGGTATCTGTTGTTCGAAACATTAAAGAAAATGTTTCTATTCCAGTTATCGCCAAACCAAATGCCGGTATGCCGGTCATCGATGAAAAGGGAAATGCTGTATACAGCATGAATGCAGAAGAATTCGCCCATCATATGAAAGTCCTGATTGAAAACGGTGCTTCTGTTGTTGGTGGTTGCTGCGGTACCACTCCTTCATTCATCAAAGCTTTGCATGACACGATCAGATAAGCGATAATTTTTGTTTGAACTGATCCAGTTTGTAAATTTTGATCGGACACAACTTATAAACAAACAATCTAAAGGAGCTTTTGCAAAACAGACATATATTCATCTATAATGCAGAAGCTCCTTTTCCATGCAACAATTTAAGGCATGATTGAATTTCCGGCCTAATCATTTCACCTGGATTGCTTTTTCGGGACACATCTCCTGGCAGCAGAAACAACGGATACATTTCTTATAATCATATACTGGTGGATTCTCTCTGCCTTTACGGAAATCAACGGCCTTGTCCGGAACCGGACAGCTCTTCACGCAAATCCCACACCTGATACAACGCTCCGGCTCAATATAAGGCTTCTTCTGAAAAATATTCAAGGCTTTCGCAAGACGTTCCCACATACCGGAACGTACCACTCTCCGATCTACATCAAAATACGGATTTCCATACTGTGCTACTGCATCCTTCATTGAAATCTCACCGGACGGAGTAACAATTTCAATTTCTTCCGAACGCCAGGTACCAAGTCCCATTTTTTCTCCATGATAATTCGTTGGAACCATCTCCGGATTCAGATGGATCAGGTTACAGAACACACTATCAAGTGCAACTGGATCCCGTGACATCAGCATCACATTCATTGGAGCAGGATCTCCGGAACCTGGTCCGTTCCCCTCCATGGCCACAATTCCATCCATAATATACAGCCGCGGCTTCACATACTGATTCAGATCGACAAGCATACGGGCAAAACTGTCTGCACTTGGGTACAATGTATGACCTTTGGCTTTGTGAAATCCATAAACGAATCCATAGCTGTTTTTCACAGCTCCCGTGATGCGTTCCAGTGCATGCGTCTTCATTTTGCAAAGAGAGATCACACAGTCTTTTTCCAGAAGTTCTTTCGGCAAAATAAATTCTTTTGCCTGTATTCCTTTCGGATAGTCTACATGGATTCCCGTCGTATAATCAATAGCCGGAATATCCAGTTTCTCAAGATACATATCCATTCCTGTCCCATGGATCACTTTAGAAGTTGTTCCATTTCCGCAGGAATCTGCAAGTGCCATATCCTGATATCCTTTTTCTCTCATCAGTCGGGCAAACATTCCCACAACCGTCGGATGTGTGATCACTGCCTTATCAACTTCCGCTTTCTTTAGAAGATTCGGCTTCAGCAATACAGACTCTTCTTTACCGACAATATTCTCGATTCCGCCCAGAAGCTCCAGTCCGATTTCAAGATTCTCATAAACAATTTCTTCCCTGTAAGAATTACAGGGAAGAAGAATGACTTTACTTTTTTTATTCATTATAATCCTCATTTAACAGCAGAAACTTTCTCTCCGCCAAGATCTGTCTCACGAATTGCTTTTCGTACCGGAAGTACACACGCCGGAACAACAGACAGAAAATCAACTCCCATCTCCAGAAATTTTTTCGTCAGTGCTGTGTCCGCTGCGATTTCTCCGCAGATGCCAACCTTACGGCCTTCCTGATGTGCCGCATCCACAACCATACGCACCATACGAAGAATTGCCGGATGATGATCGTTGTATTTGTCTTTCAGAAGAGGATTCTGACGATCCATCGCAAGCGTATACTGTGTCAGGTCATTGGTTCCAATACTTAAGAAATCAACATGTTTTGCAAGTTCCCGGCTAATCATGACTGCTGCCGGTGTCTCGATCATGATTCCTGTCATGATCTCTTTAAATGGAATGTTTTTTTCGCGCAGTCCTTCTTTTACTTCCTCAATGATCTGCCATATCTCATCCATTTCTTCTTCAGAATCGATCATCGGGAACATCATTGCGAGATTACCATACGCACTGGCACGATAAATTGCACGAAGTTGTGCTTTAAACATTCTTCTTCGGTCAAGACAGAGACGAATCCCACGGTTGCCCATGATAGGATTGGTTTCCTGCGGAATGTCCAGATACGGAGCCTGCTTGTCTGCTCCGAGATCCGCAGTACGGATCACCGCAAGTCTCTCGCCCATTGTCTCTGCTACTTTTTTATATGCACGGAAAAGTTCATTTTCTCTCGGATAATTTTCTCTTCCAAGATACTGGAACTCACTTCGCAGAAGCCCAATTCCCTTGGCGCCATAAAAAAGGACACTGCTCAGATCACTCATATTTCCAATATTGGCATAAAGACCAATATTGCTGCCATCCTTTGTTTCATCTTTCTGCGCCTTCAGTTTCAGAAGTTCCTCTCTCTCTCTTCGATCCGCTTCCAGACGAATCTCATATTCTTTCTGGATTTCCGCATCCGGGTTAAGATAAAAAGTTCCTGTATAACCATCTACGATTGCTGTCTTTCCATCCCACTCATCATCAGCTGCAACATCGACCAAAGTTGGAATTTCCATTGTTTTCGCCATAATTGATGCATGAGATACTGCTGAACCATGATGCATGACCACAGCCAGAAGTTTATCCTTGTCCATTTCCATAATCTCAGTCGGCGACAATGCCTCCGCAACCAGGATCACAGGTTCGTCCCCAAGATTAATACGGATGGCTGCACCACCCAGTATCTGGATCAGACGGTTGGAAATCTCCTGCATATCATTGATTCTTCTTCGAATGACCGGCTCTTCCAGATGTCGGAATGTCTCAACCAGTTCATCTCTGTTGATCATAACTGCATAAGCAGCATTTACCTTTTCATTGGCAATGCTGCTTTCAATTGCATTCTGGTAACTTTCGGATTCCAGAAGTTTAATCTGGCGAAGAAAAACACCGGCCTCCTGTTCATTCAGAAGCCTGTTGGCTTCATACAGCTCATGAAGTTTCTGAACCGCCTGAAGCCGGGCTTCCTGAAAATTACTGATTTCTTTTTTTATGTTGCTGACCAGACACTGACGTATCTGGTATTCCCCTCTGCTGTAATACAGTATCTTGCCGATGGCTATTCCTGAAAAGGTAGCAGTACCTTTATAGATTTCCATCCTGCTTCCCCCTTATTTTATCAGTCGCAGGCAGCTTTGAACTCTGTCCAGTTCTTATTGTAAGCTTCTTCTGCTTCTGCGCTGATATTTTCTACTGCTGATCCCTCTGTTACGGAATCCGGTACTACAAGGTCCTGATTCTCAAGCAGGGAATCTGCTGCTTTGTTTGTGCTGTAGTATCCGATATAATCGAAACATTTTGCTGCATTTTCCGGCTGAAGAATGTAATCCATGAACTGATATGCCTCATCCTTGTCCGGTGCCTGGCTCGGAATGAACATTCCCATTACACCAAATCCAAGACCTTCTTCCGGATATACGACTTTAAGGTCCGGATTTTCCTGAAGGGCGGCTGTTACCTGTGAAGTGTACAGGAATGCAACACTTGCCTCTCCGTTCAGAAGAGAATCCTGTGTATTGTCATCCTGAATCAGACGAACATTCGGTGCAAGCTCCAGAAGTTTCTCACCTGTTTTAGCGATATCATCTGTATCCTGATCATTGAAATCCTGACCAAGTACAAGGTTTGTGATACCATTGATAACACGATAGTTTGCAGTCAGTGCAATGCTATCTTCAAGTGACGGATCCCAGAGATCATTATATCCCTTGATATCAATATCTACCATATCCGGATCATATACGATCAACGGAATACCTGCTCCATATGGTGCAGTATATTCATCGTTCGGATCATAGAACTGTCCCTGATACAGCGGGTTGATGTTATCCCATCCGGATAATTTGGATGTATCAAGTTTTTCTACAAGACCTTCCTGGATTGCGGTTTCGATAATATAATCATCTGCAACAACAACGTCGTAGTCTCCACCTTTTGCCATGGAAAGCTTTTCCAACATGTTTTCATCAGTGTCGAAATTGGAATATACCACTTTTATTCCAGTTTCTTCTTCAAAACCATCCAGTACTTCCTGTGGGAACATGTTTTCCCATGTGTAGAGTACAAGCTCTTTGGAATCTGCACTTACAGACACGCTCATAGCCGGAATGACCATTGCTGCACATAATGCGCATACTACTAATTTTTTCATAGCCTTCTCTCCTCTTGTCTTTTATTATAAACTCTTCATGAAGCCTATGAATTTAAGTATAGCCTACTTTGACTTCATTGAAAAGAGTTTATTCATTGTTTTTGCTATTTTTGACTTTTTTGGTCCTGATTATTTAGTTCTATGTTTTGTCAGCTTTCCGATCAGATTATAAACCAGAAGGATCAACAGCGTAAACACCAGCATGATCGTGCAGAGAGCATTGACCTCCGGCGTAACACCGGTCTTGATCTGGGTATAGACCTTAATCGGCAAAGTTGCCAGACGTGGCCCGTTGATAAAGATACTGATGACGACATCGTCCATGGACATTGCAAACGCCAGAAGGGATCCGGACAACACCGCCGGCATGATCAGCGGTAAGATGATGTCCCAGAATGCCCGGAAGGGACCGGCTCCGAGGTCTCTCGCTGCTTCCTCAAGTGACGGATCCATGCCCGCCAGTCGTGCCTTGACTTCCATCAGTATATATGGCACACAGAAAACGGTATGACCGATCAGTAATGTCAGCATACCAAATGGCAGATTCATCATATAGAAAAATGCCATCAGTACCATACCAAGGATGATCTCAGGGATCATCAGCGGTAAAATAGAAATATATTCCAGAATCCCTTTTGTCTTCCAGTGGATCCTGGAAAGTCCTACTGCACCCAGGGTGCCGATCACAGCAGATACCAGGCAGCTCACCACACCCAGAAAGAGGCTGTTTCCAAGTGCCTCGATCATTGCATCATCATGAATCAGTTCCTGATACCATTTCAGAGAAAATCCGGTAAATCTTACAGGAAGCTTTGATTCATTAAAGGAAAATACGATAACCACCGCGATTGGCAGATACATCAGTACAAAAATCAGTCCAAGATAAAACCCGGAGAGCTTTGAATTCTTTTTTTTCATCCCACACCCTCCAATTCTTTTGCATTTGTTACTTTTCGATACAACATGATCATCAGTGTTGTAAGGATCATCAGGGCAACTGCCAGCGCCGCTGCAAACGGCCAGTTGTTTCCTTTTGTCATCTGTTCCTGGATCAGGCTGCCGACGAGAACGATCTTATTTCCACCAAGAATATCAGCAATAAAGAACAAACCCATGGACGGAATAAATGTCAGAATCACACCGGATAACAGCCCCGGCAGTGTCAGTTTAAAAGAAACCGTCCAGAAAGCTTTAAAGGGGCTCGCTCCAAGATCTCTTGCCGCTTCCACCAGTGACCAGTCCAATTTTTCTGCGCTGGAATATACAGACAGGATCATAAATGGAAGAAGCACATAAGTCATACCGATCACGATTGCCGGATAGCTGTACAAGATACGCAAAGGTTTCTCGATCAGTCCAAGGCTCTTAAGGGCATGATTCAGAAGCCCCTTTGTCTGTAAAATAATCATCCAGCCATACAGACGAATCAAGGAATTGACCCAGAACGGCAGCATCAGAAAGATCATAGCACGTTTTTTCCACTGTTCAGAAAGCTTCGCCATAAAGTAGCCAAACGGATAACCGATCAGACAGATAATGATCGTACTGGTCACAGCAAGCTGGAAAGAACCGGTGAATGTTTTCATATAGACCGGATCAAGAATTTTTTTATAATTTGCGAGTGTAAATACCCACTCCACACCATGACCTGCTTTTGGCTGTGCAAAGCTTAATGCCACCATATAAAGCAGCGGGCCTGCAACAAAAATGATCGTAAAGATATACAACGGCAGGATCATCCAGACAGAGCCGGATTTATGTTTCTTCATACTGCCGCCCCGCTTTCTGTCTCAGACGGAAGATCAACCAGAACCGCATTCTCAGCATCAAAATGACAGGTGACTTTCTGTCCCGGCTGCACACCGGCATCAATTCCATGTCTGTTTGCAATAACTTCTGTTCCATCTGCAAGCTTCAACACAACACGAAGAAGTCCGCCTGCAAAACTTTTTTCAACAACAACCGCTTCCATACCACTCTGGCAAGTCTCATCAAAAATCATATTCTCACTGCGGACAGCCAGCGTCACTGGTGTACCCGGAGCAATTTTTTTGCCTTCTGCCACAGCAGAAACAATACTGCCTGCAAGTGAAACTTTGAGAATATCTGCTTCTGTTTCCTGCGCAGTACCTTTTAAAATATTGGCATTTCCAACAAAAGTCGCCACATAACTGGTTTTTGGATGATTATAGATCTCATCCGGTGTCCCAATCTGTTCAAAGGTTCCTTTATTCATGACAGCAATACGGTCGGACATGTTAATTGCCTCTTCCTGGTCATGCGTAATATAAATAAAAGTAATTCCAAGCTTTTTTTGTAACCTCTTCAGTTCAAGCTGCATGGCACGGCGCAGCTGCAGATCCAGTGCTCCCAACGGCTCATCCAGAAGCAGCACCTTCGGATTATTGACCAGCGAACGGGCAATTGCCACACGCTGTCTCTGTCCACCGGAAAGTTCTGACGGCTTTCTCTTCTCGTATCCTGGAAGCTGTACCAGTTCCAGCATCTCAGATACTCGTTTTTTAATCTCTGCTTTTGGTATCTTTTTCAATTTCAGTCCATATCCAATGTTATCCGCCACTGTCATATGTGGAAATAACGCATAATTCTGAAATACTGTATTTACATCACGTGCTTCCGGTGCCAGTGCTGTGACATCTTTTCCCTCCAGATATACCTTGCCGGAATCCGGTGTCTCCAGACCTGCTATGATACGCAGAGTTGTCGTCTTTCCACATCCCGAGGAACCCAGAAGTGTAATAAACTCCCCCTTGTCGATAGAGAGACTGATTTCCTTCAGAACCACTTCATCTTTTGAAAACGACTTCCTGATATCTTTTAATTCCAAACATTTTTCTGCCATTTGTCTTTTGTCTTTCCTCCTGCTGTTTTATTGTATTCCTGCATTCAGCAATTCCTTACATTTTATTCTATCGTATTCTTCACATACTGAATGTAACTTTCCTTATTGAATACTGGTGTATAGCTTTTTGTAATCTTTTTTGCTTCCTGTCCGCCATTCTTAAGAAGTTTATATACAGTCAGTGCCAGAAGCTTCGCCGGTAAAATATAGGCTTTTTCCGGATCTGTGATCTTGAAATCTGCCCCATGAAGTTTTCCTTCAAAACCCTTGAATGTAAAATTCACAACCGGAACAAAATGGCTGAGATCTCCTACATCCGTGCAGGCATTATTAAAATCACCTTTCTGTACTGTACGATAATTCAGTCCAAGATCATCCGCCGCCTCGATCAGTGTGTTGTCTGCTGCTCTCGGGATGATCGGCATATAACCCTGAAGCTTCTCCATTTCTATTTTTCCACCAAAAGCATAGGCTGAACCGGCATACGCACGATTTACCATATCTGTAATCTCACAAATCTTGTCAAGCGATGCTGCACGAACCTTCGTCTCAACAATTGCCTCGTCCGGCACACTGTTGATCACATCGCCGGCCTTCCGGATCACATTATGAAGTCGAACATGATCTTCTTCACGGAAAGTCTCACGCATCAGTCCCATCATTTGAATTGCACTTGTCGTTATACTTAAAGCATTGACACCATTCCATGGGTCAATAGCTCCATGTGCAGCCTTTCCCCGCACCGTAACACGCTCTGCACTGTAGCCATTACAGGCCGGATTCCCAAGATAAAAATCTTCTTCAACAGGAACCATATGCACATGCGTCGTTAATGCAATGTCCGTATCGTCGAAGACACCTGTGCGAATCATCTCGCTTTTACCGCAACAGAACTCAATGCCTTCTTTTTTTAATCTGGCACGTTTGTCTGCATCAATGTACTCCTCTGCAGGAACTGCAAGAAAATTCACAGTTCCCGCAAGACATTTCTGCACATCCGGATCTGCCATTGCGATCGCACATCCGATCATTGCCGCCATCTGTGCATGATGACCGCAGGCATGAGCCACGCCTGTTACCGGATTCGCATTAGGATGGGAATGACATCCAATCGCATCCAGTTCTCCGATCACAGTCAGGGAAGGACCTTCTTTTATACTTTTCGTTCCCTTCACACCGGTACGGGCAAGATGTTCTGTCACTTTATATCCTAAATTCTTCAGAACTTCTGCAGTCTTCCCGGCTGTACGAAATTCTTCATATCCAGGTTCCGGATGCGCTGCAATATCCTCAGCAAATGCAATGATCTGATCTTTATGTACATCAATCAGCCGCAAAATACGCTGTCCGGTTTCATCTATCATAAAACTCATCTCCCTCTGCCACTTCTGGATGTTATCTGCTTCATTCAGACAACTTGACAGAATGGCACTTTAACAAGTTAATGCGTTATACAAATACTATATTCATATTCTCATATCATAACATAAATCTCACTCATTGCAAGTACTGAAAATAATGCAGGGGAAAACAAAATTTTTCTTGCATTTTATCAAAAATACGCTATAATATATTTTGTGTCTGAACACAAGCTGAAATAGCTCAGTTGGTAGAGCACTTCACTCGTAATGAAGGGGTCGTGGGTTCGAGTCCCATTTTCAGCTTTTTTTTTGCCTAAAAATGCCGCCAGATTCTATTCTGACGGCATTTCTATTATACTGCAATATCTTTTTTTACTGTTTTTCTGGAAACGGTCTTTTTTTCACCGGCTTTCTTCGCTACTGTTTTCTTTACAGCTACTTTTTCTGCAGCAACCTTTTTTGCACTTTCCTTCTTTGGTGCTGTCTTGCGGGCGGTCTTTTTGGCAGTTGTCGGTTTCTTCGCTGCTACTGCCAGTTTCTCCGGCTTTTTGCCCGGTGTGCAGGAAAAAACAGCCACGCCCAGTGCAGGAAGCTTAAAGGTAACAGAATATTCTCTTTCATCACAGTCTGCCTGTTTGCAGGTTTTTGCCCTTACGTTTACTATTCCCTGTCCGCCATATTCTTTGCGGTCACTGTTGAAGATCTCTTTGTATTTTCCGTAGAATGGAACACCCATCTGATAATTCTCATATGGAACTGCAGCAAAATTACATACCGCAAGAAGTGTTTCTTCAGGATTTTCTGTTTTGCGAAGGAATGTCAGGACATTTTCTTCATATTTCATAAGCTGGATCCATTCAAATCCTTCATAATCATTATCCATGAGTGACAATGCCGGCTGAGAGACATACATCTCATTCAGATCGTGGATAAATCTCTTCATTTCATCCGTAAGCTCTTTGTCCGGTGCCATCATCTTGCAGCCTGGATGCAGCATCATGTAGGAATATGCAGCCCGGATCTGGCTCAGTTTCTGTAACTCATCACCTGGAAGTTTTGCCATAAAACTCTTCTGATCACCGGTTTCTCTGATTCCAAGTGGAAGAACAAAGTGTTCGCAGTAAGTGTACAGCATAGAAAGTGTCAACTGATCATGTACATACTGACGCTCGATCGGATCTTTGGAAAGGTAATTCAGAAAATCTCCTGCCCAGTTATTGTTCCATTTATAAGAAAATCCAATATTGTCATCCTCAACACTTCCAGTAAGTTCTGACCAAAGACCATCTTCCTGCGCGATCGTAATCGTTCCTGGAAGCTTCTTTGCCAAAATAGAATTAAGATGTTTCAGCAATTCTACAGCTGCAAGATTTTCATTGGTTCCATAAATATTTGGTCTCCACTGTCCATATTCTCTGCCAAAGTCAAGATACAGCATAGAATCCACATCATCCAGTCTTAAACCATCTGCATGATAGAATTCCAGCCAGTAAAAAGCATTTGCCAGAAGAAAATCTTTGACCATCGGACTTTCAAAATTGAATAAAAGAGTTCCCCACATCGGATGAATAGCCATTGATGGATCCGGATTTTCATATAAAGGTGTTCCATCAAACTGTTCTAATCCACCCTCAGTTCTTGGAAAATGCGAAGGTGTCCAATCCAGGATCACACCAATATTTTCTTTATGAAGTTCATTTACTAAATTCTGAAAATCTGCCGGTGTTCCAAATCTGCGGTCTGGTGCATAATATGCAAATGTACTGTATTCTCCAGCTTCATCATCAAGATATTCCATTACCGGATGAAGTTCCACATGTGTATATTTCAGATTTTTAAGATATTTAACAAGCTCGGCAGCATTTTTCCATTTGGAAAGACTGGTCTCATAAATAGAAATCGGCTGTTTACGATCGCTGAATCTTTCACGATCTTTCATCCAGGCTTCATCATCCCATTTAAACCCACGAAGATCTGTAACAACAGAGGCCGATGCCGGAGGAACCTCCGTACAGGCAGCATATGGATCCGATTTAAGCTGTACCGCACCGCCTTTTAGTTTTATTTCATATTTATAGATTTCACCGGCTTTCACACCTGGAATAAACAATTCAAAAATACCAGACATAGGCATACGATGCATCATATGGCAGCGACCATCCCAGTTATTAAAATTGCCTACTACGCTGACACGGAGTGCATTTGGTGCCCAGACTGCGAATGCAGTTCCTTCCACACCATTAATTTCCATCGGATGAGCTCCAAGCTTCTCATATGCATGATAAAAAACACCTGCACAGAAAGCTTTTTCTTCTGCCTCTGTGATCTGTCCCGGAAATGCATAAGGATCTGCAAAAATCCTGATTTCTTCTCCTCTGGTAATGCGATACTGATATGCCGGGATCTTTCTTCCCGGAATCATTGCCGCAAAGTAACCGGCATCATCCTGTTTCTCCATCTCATATGCCTTTTTATCTACAAGAACTTCTGCCTTCTCTGCATCCGGAAAAAATCCCTGGATCAGAATACCATCTGCAGTAAGCCGAGGTGCCATCAGATCTTTCGGCGATGCTTCTTCTGCATAAACAACTGCTTCAATCTCCGGCCAGTCCATATATTTATATACTTTGCTTTCCATAATTCATGCCTCCATTCTGAAATACAATTCTCAAATTGCATTCCTTTGTTTTAGTTTATCATTTTTTTGTATAAAAATAAAGAATATACCGAAATTAGTTTGACAAAAAGAGTTCTCTACGATAAATTGAATATATCAAAGAACATATGAAACAAGGAGGTCTTTATTGATATGGAAAAAAGACAATTTGATGTAACAGCTCTTGGCGAGCTTCTTATTGACTTCACTGAAAACGGTTTCAGTTCCCAGGGCAACCCTCTTATGGAAGCCAATCCGGGTGGAGCCCCATGTAATGTTCTTGCCATGCTGGAACGTCTTGGAAAAAAAACTGCTTTTATCGGCAAAGTCGGCAAAGATATGTTCGGAAATCAGTTAAAATCAGCGGTTGAAGAGGTCGGTATCGACACACGCAATCTAATTCTGGACGAAAAATATCATACCACTCTTGCCTTTGTTCATACATATCCGGATGGTGACCGTGATTTTTCTTTCTATCGAGATCCAGGTGCAGATATGATGCTCACTAAAGACGAAGTTCAGAAGGAACTGATTGAATCCTCCCGCATCTTCCATTTCGGAACACTCTCTTCTACTCACGAAGGTGTACGTGAAGCTACCCGCCATGCGATCGAACTTGCCAAAGAAGCCGGATGTATCATTACCTTTGACCCTAACCTGCGTCCACCTCTCTGGAAATCCCTGGATGATGCCAGAGCTGAGATTGAATACGGCATGTCCAAATGTGATGTTCTCAAAATCTCCGATAATGAAGTAGAATTCATGTGTGGTACAACAGATTATGATAAAGGTGCTGCTATGATCCAGGAGAAATACAACATTCCGCTCATCCTTATCACACTGGGTAAGGATGGAAGCCGTGCATACTATAAAAATATGCGAGTAGAAGCAGCTCCATTCCTTCAGGAAAATACAATAGAGACTACCGGTGCCGGAGATACTTTCTGTGCAAGTACTTTAAATTATGTACTTGACCACGGCCTCAATGATCTCACAGAAGAAAATCTGAAAGAACTTCTTACTTTTGCAAATGCTGCTGCATCTCTCATTACCACACGAAAGGGTGCACTTCGCGTTATGCCAACCCGCGAAGAAGTCGAAGCTTTTATTGAAAGCCGCAAATAATTTTTCAAAACTTTTCTAACTGAATATACAAAAGGTCCCGGACGATTTTATCTGAATCATCCGGGACTTTTTTCGATTTTTATTTGATCACGCGAACCTTAGATACACCTTCAATTGCTTTTAATTCATCAAGTGCTTCTTTAGATGCTGCACTTTCCAGATCAATGATCGTATATGCATAGCTTCCACGACTCTTATTTGTCATATCTGCAATATTCAGTCCTTCACTTCCAAGGATCTTGGTAAACTGACTGATCATATTCGGGATGTTTTTGTGACAGATGGTAATACGTCCAACTGCTATACATGTTCCCATGTCACAGTTTGGGAAGTTTACAGAATTTTTGATATTTCCGTTTTCAAGGAAATCTCTGACTTCTTTTACAGCCATTACTGCACAGTTTTCTTCAGATTCCGCTGTGGATGCACCAAGATGTGGTGTAACGAGGATTCCTGGTCTTCCAGCCACAAGCGGATTTGCAAAGTCTGTTACATATTTCTTAACCTTACCACTGTCAAGAGCTTCGATCAAAGCTTCTTCATCAACAAGAAGGTCTCTTGCAAAGTTCAGAAGAACGACACCCTCTTTCATCTTTGTGAAAGCTTCTTTGTCGATCATCTTACGCGTATTATCTGTCAGCGGTACATGGATCGTGATATAATCACACTGGCTGTAGATTTCATCCAGAGATTTGCTGTGTTTGATGGTTCTTGACAGATTCCACGCTGCATCGATGGAAATAAACGGGTCATATCCGTAAACTTCCATGCCAAGATGTGTTGCAGAATTTGCAACCATAGCTCCAATCGCACCAAGACCGATGATACCAAGTTTCTTTCCACTGATCTCACATCCGGCAAACTGCTTTTTCTGTTTTTCAGCCAGTTTGTCGATATGTTCTTTGTCCTCTTCATGAGCAACCCATTCGATACCTCCAACGATATCACGGGAAGCCAGAAGCATGCCGGCAAGAACAAGCTCTTTCACACCATTTGCATTGGCACCTGGAGTATTAAATACCACGATACCATTTTCTGCACACTGCTCAACCGGAATATTATTAACACCTGCGCCTGCACGGGCAATAACCTTAACGTTCTCAGGAAGCTCCATATCATGCATCTTTGCACTTCTTACCAGAACTGCATCGGCATCATTTAATTCTTCTGTCTGTTTGTACTCCTCACCAAACAGGCCAAGGCCTGTCTGGGATATAGGGTTGAGACATTTATACTGGAACATTATACATTTTCCTCCTCGAATTTTTTCATGAATGCAACAAGCGCTTCGACGCCTTCTTTTGGCATAGCATTGTAGATACTTGCACGCATACCACCAACTGTTCTATGTCCTTTAAGGTTTACAAGACCTGCTGCTTTTGCTTCTTTTACAAATTTTGCATCCATATCCTTGTCACCTGTAACAAAAGGAACATTCATAAGAGAACGGGAATTTGGCTCTACAGTACCTTTGAAGAGTTTGCTCTGATCCAGATAATCATAAAGGATCTTTGCTTTCTCGATGTTTCTCTTCTGCATTTCTTCCAGTCCGCCCATCGCTTTGAGCCATTTGAAAACTTTGCCGCATACATAAATGCAGTAAGCATTCGGAGTATTGTAGAGAGATCCTGCATCTGCATGTGTTTTGTATGTAAGCATGGTTGGTGTTCCCGGAAGAACATCCTCTGTAATAAGATCCTCACGAATGATTGCAATAACCATGCCTGCAGGTCCGATATTTTTCTGAACACCGCCGTAGATAATGCCATATTTACTTACATCTACAGGCTCAGATAAGAAACAGGAGGAAACATCTGCTACCAGAGTTTTGCCTTTTGTATTCGGAAGTGTTTTGAATTTTGTTCCGTAAATTGTATTATTTTCACAAATGTATACATAATCTGCATCCGGGCTGATCGGAAGGTCGCTGCAATCCGGAATATAAGAGAAAGTTTTGTCCTCAGAAGATGCAATCTTATTTACCTTTCCATACTTCTGTGCTTCCTGATATGCTTTTTTTGCCCACTGACCGGTAACAATATAGTCAGCAACTCTGTTTTTCATCAGGTTCATTGGAATCATGGCAAACTGCTGAGAAGCACCGCCCTGAAGGAATAATACCTTGTAATTGTCCGGTATCTTCATCAGATCTCTGAGATCCTGCTCTGCATCATCAATGATCTTCTGAAACTCCGGGCTTCTGTGGCTCATCTCCATAACGGACATTCCAGTTCCCTGGTAATCCATCATCTCGTCTGCTACTTCTTTCAGCACAGGTTCCGGCAGTACAGCCGGTCCTGCAGAAAAATTATACACTCTGCTCATTGTTCTTCATATCCTCCTCATCAAAAACTTCATTCAGACTTGCGCCTGCAGGTACCATAGGAAATACACTGAGATCCTGATCGATCCAGCAATCCAGTACTACAGGTTCGTCCATAGCCAGTGCCTTACGGATCGCCGGCTCTACTTCTTCCATCTTCGTGACACGGAATGCTTTCGCTCCCATGCCCTCAGATATTTTCACAAAATCCACGGCATCGTCAAGAACGGTGTGTGAATATCTGTGGTCATAGAATAAGGTCTGCCACTGACGTACCATACCCAGCACATGATTGTTCATAACAATCTGTAAAAGCTGTTTATGGCAGCGTACTGCTGTCGCGATTTCATTCATGTTCATTCTGAAACAGCCATCGCCGGCAATGTTGACAACTGTTTTGTCCGGTCTCCCCATCTTTGCACCAATCGCAGCTCCAAGTCCGTATCCCATTGTTCCGAGACCACCGGAAGTCAGGAATGTACGTGGTTCTTTGTACTTGAAGTACTGCGCTGACCACATCTGATGCTGACCGACATCTGTTGAAATAATTGCGTCACCTTTGGTGATTTCATAGAGTTTCTCTATAATATATGGTCCGGTAAGCTGGGAATGATCATAAGTCAGAGGATATTTTGCTTTCATCTCCTGAATATGTTCGATCCATTCCGGATGCTGTTCTTCCGGGATCATTTCAAGAAGTCTGCGAAGAACTTCTCTTACATCTCCGATTACTGACGCATCTACCAAAACATTCTTATTAATTTCGGCCGCATCCACATCAATCTGCAGGATCTTTGCCTGTTTCGCAAATGTCTTTGCATTTCCTGTAACACGGTCGCTGAAGCGTGCACCCAATACGATCAACAGGTCACACTGAGTTACACCAAGGTCGGAAGTCTTTGTTCCATGCATACCAAGCATTCCGGTATACAATGGATCTTCCCCTGAAAAAGCACCTTTTCCCATAAGACTGTCGCAAACCGGTGCCTGGATCTTATGTGCCAGCTCACTGATTTCTTTGGAAGCACCGGAAATAACAGAACCACCACCGACGAAAATATATGGTTTCTTTGCTTCTTCGATCATCTGTGCAGCAGTTTCAAGATCTTCCTTACGAATCGTTTCAACTTCACGATTGATCGTAGCCGGACGGCGTACGGAATATTCATAAGTAGCTGCTGTCACATCTTTTGTCACATCAACCAGTACCGGACCCGGACGTCCGCTCTTGGCAATGTAAAATGCCTTGCGGAGTGTGTCTGCCAGCATTGTGATGTCTTTTACAATAAAGCTGTGTTTTGTAATCGGCATAACGATTCCTGCAATATCTACTTCCTGGAAAGAATCTCTTCCAAGAAGTGGTTTGCCAACATTCGCCGTGATTGCCACAACCGGAACGGAATCCATATAAGCTGTAGCAATACCTGTAACCAGATTCGTAGCCCCAGGTCCTGAAGTTGCCAGGCATACCCCGACTTTTCCAGTAGCACGGGCATAACCGTCTGCCGCATGAGAAGCACCCTGTTCATGAGATGTCAGAATATGCTGAATCTCATCACTATGTTTATAGAGAGCATCATAAACGTTAAGGATTGCCCCACCCGGATAGCCAAAAACAGTATCTACCTTCTGTTCTTTCAGGCATTCAATGATGATCTCTGCACCTGTAAGCTGCATCGTATTTCCTCCTAATGTTTATCAAATAATCGCTTTTCTCTTATTTTGCTTTTGGCACTTCAAGGATTGCTCCTCTGTTGCCTGAGGTAACCATTGCAGCATATCTTGCAAGATATCCGGTTGTGATCTTTGGTTCACGCGGCTGCCATTTTGCTTTTCTTGCTGCCATCTCTTCATCAGAAACTTTGACTTCCAGTTTCAGTTCCGGAATATTGATACTGATGATATCTCCTTCTTCGATCAGGGCAATCGGACCACCTACAGCTGCTTCTGGTGAGACATGTCCAATAGAGGCACCTCTGGATGCACCACTGAAACGTCCGTCTGTGATCAGAGCAACCGATGAACCAAGTCCCATACCAGCAATTGCAGAAGTAGGATTCAGCATCTCTCTCATTCCCGGGCCGCCTTTTGGTCCTTCATAACGGATAACAACCACATCTCCGGCTACGATCTTACCACCTTTGATAGCTTTGATCGCATCGTCTTCGCTGTCAAACACTCTCGCAGGTCCCTCATGAACCATCATTTCTTCTACAACTGCGGAACGTTTTACAACGCCACCATCTGGTGCGATATTTCCTTTCAGTACTGCAAGTCCACCTGTCTGACTGTATGGATTGTCGATTGGACGGATAACTTCCGGATTGAGATTTACACAGTTTTTAATATTTTCGCCTACTGTTTTTCCTGTTACAGTCATGCATTCTGTATGAAGAAGGCCCTTCTTATTCAGTTCATTCATTACTGCATAAACACCGCCTGCTTCATTCAGGTCTTCCATATATGTCGGGCCTGCCGGTGCAAGATGACAGAGATTCGGGGTTTTTTCACTGATCTCATTTGCAAAGCTGATATCAAAATCCATTCCCACTTCATGCGCAATTGCCGGAAGATGAAGCATACTGTTGGTAGAGCATCCAAGTGCCATATCTACAGTCAGTGCATTCAGGATTGCTTCTTTTGTCATGATATCTCTCGGACGGATGTTTCTGCGGTACATTTCCATAACCTGCATACCTGCATGTTTTGCAAGACGGATACGTTCGGAATATACCGCCGGAATGGTTCCGTTTCCACGAAGTCCCATACCGAGAACCTCAGTCAGGCAGTTCATGGAGTTTGCAGTGTACATACCGGAACAGGATCCACATGTAGGACATGTTTTGTTCTCAAATTCTGTCAGTTCTTCTTCTGAAATCTTGCCTGCTGCATAGGATCCGACAGCTTCAAACATACTGGAAAGACTTGTCTTGTGTCCATGGATATGACCTGCCATCATTGGACCGCCACTTACAAATACAGTAGGAACATTGATTCTGGCAGCTGCCATCAGAAGTCCAGGTACGTTTTTGTCACAGTTCGGAACCATGACCAGTGCATCAAACTGATGTGCCATTGCCATTGCTTCTGTAGAATCTGCGATCAGATCTCTTGTTACCAGAGAATATTTCATTCCGACATGTCCCATTGCAATACCGTCACAAACAGCGATTGCCGGGAATACGATTGGTGTACCACCAGCCATTGCAACACCCTGTTTTACAGCTGCTACGATCTTGTCCAGATTCATATGTCCAGGTACGATCTCATTATAAGAACTTACGATTCCGACTAACGGACGTTCCATTTCTTCTTTTGTTAATCCAAGGGCATTAAACAGGGAACGATGAGGTGCCTGTTGTGAGCCTGTTTTTACTGCGTCACTTCTCATTTTCTTATCTCCTCTTTACTTAATCTGTACGATACTTACGGATTGTTCTGTACAAAGCAATTATACTGCTGCTGCGATCAGATCTCCCATTTCTTTTGTTCCGACTTTTTTGCAGCCTTCAGACATAATATCACCGGTGCGGTATCCGTCTGTCAGTACCTTCTGTACGGCTGCTTCTACTGCATCTGCTTCTTCATCAAGATTCAGAGAATAACGAAGCAGCATTGCTGCTGAAAGGATTGTTGCGATCGGGTTTGCTTTATTCTGTCCCGCGATGTCCGGTGCAGATCCATGACTTGGCTCATACAGACCGAATTTCGTCTCGTTAAGACTTGCAGAAGAAAGCATTCCGATAGAACCTGTTACCATACTTGCTTCATCAGACAAAATATCACCGAACATATTCTCTGTCAGGATAACATCAAACTGTGCCGGATCATGCACCAGCTGCATTGCACAGTTATCAACCAGCATATGCTCCAGTGTGACTTCCGGATAATCCTTTGCAACTTCTTCTACAACTTTTCTCCAGAGTCTAGAAGAATCCAGAACGTTTGCTTTGTCTACACTTGTGACTTTTTTTCTTCTCTTCATTGCAATGTCAAAAGCTTTGATTGCAATACGGCGAATTTCATTTTCATTATAGGAAAGTGTATCGATTGCTTTCTTTACTCCGTTTTCTTCGATTGTTTTTCTTTCTCCAAAGTAAAGACCACCAGTCAGTTCACGAACAATGATCATGTCAAATCCGTTCTCTCCGATCACTTCTTTCTTGATCGGGCATGCTTCTTCCAGTTCCTTATAAAGATATGCCGGACGAAGGTTTGCAAAGAGATTTAATGCCTTACGAATCGCAAGAAGTCCTGCCTCCGGACGTTTGGATGGTTCCAGTTTGTACCATGGAGATGTCTTTGCGTCACCTCCGATGGAGCCCATCAGAACTGCATCTGAAGCTTTTGCAGTGGCAATTGCCTCATCTGTGAGCGGGACACCGTGAACGTCGATAGAAGCTCCACCGAGGAGCACCTCTGAATAAGTAAATGTATGATGATATTTTTCACATACTTTATCAAGAACCTTTTTTGCTTCACTGACGATTTCCGGTCCAATTCCATCTCCCGGAATCAATGCGATCTTGTATTCCATTTCTTCATTTCCTCTCTCTGCATCACACGAAACTTAAGCAGAGTCCTTTCGTTGCGAATATTGTTATTATAATAACGCACTTTTTTATACTTTTCAACCCTTTACTACGTAAAAGTTAGAACGTATTGATATAAGATTGATATAAGCACATTTCCTTAAATAAAATCTTCAAAAAAAAGAAGTGCTGCATCTGACGCAGCACTTACTTTCTTATTTGCAGTTATGCGGATGCCTGCTCTGCCTTCTCCACTTCTGCAATAGCCTGTTTTCTCATTGGGATACGGCAGTTCTTGTTATTGCCGAATTCTACGATCACATCTTCTTCAGTCATGTCGATGATCACTCCATAGAAGCCACCTGTGGTAACAATGCTGTCACCGACTTCCATGCTGTTGAGCATTGCCTGAAGTCTCTTCTGCTCTTTCTTCTGCGGACGGATCATCAGGAAGTACATAACTCCAAAGATTACAACCATCCATAAAATCATCATACCCATGCTTGCGGTACTTTCGTTCATTTAAGATTCCTCCTGTTTGCTGACTTACATTCCCTTTTTCAGGAACACTATACATTATCATACACAAAAATGCCTGTTACTTCAAGTGTTTTTCAGCATTTTGTATTATTTCTGTCTATAATTCAGAGACTGTTGTATTATTTCTGCTCTCCGGCTGCAAATCCTTCCAGACGCATCTTTTTGTAATCTGCAAATCTGCCTTCATCCAGTGCATCACGAATCTCTTCCATCATATGATTGTAGAAATACAGATTGTGCAGAACACAGAGACGCATTCCAAGCATTTCTTTCGCTTTGAGAAGATGACGGATATAAGCTCTGCTGTAATGACGGCATGCCGGACAGCCACAACCTTCTTCGATCGGACGTGTATCCAGTTCATATTTCGCATTGAACATATTCATTTTGCCATGATTGGTGTATACATGTCCATGACGTCCGTTACGGCTTGGATATACACAGTCAAAAAAGTCAATACCACGTTCTACACCCTCAAGGATATTGGCCGGTGTTCCGACTCCCATGAGGTAGGTCGGTTTGTCCTGTGGAAGATATGGTACAACTGCATCAAGGATACGATACATTTCCTCATGTGTTTCACCGACTGCCAATCCGCCAACTGCATAACCGTCCAGATCCATCTTCGCAATTTCCCTTGCATGCTCAATACGGATATCTTCGTATACAGCTCCCTGGTTGATACCAAAAAGAAGCTGTTCTTTATTGATGGTATCCGGCAGACTGTTGAGACGTGCCATTTCAGTCTTGCAGCGTGCAAGCCAGCGGGTAGTACGCTCAACGGATTTCTGTACATAATCTCTGTCTGCCACACTGCTCGGGCACTCATCAAATGCCATAGCTATGGTAGAACCGAGATTGGACTGAATCTGCATGCTTTCTTCCGGTCCCATAAAAATCTTGTGTCCGTCAATATGTGACTGGAAATGGACACCTTCTTCTTTGATCTTGCGGAGTTTCGCAAGGGAAAAGACCTGGAATCCGCCGGAGTCTGTCAGAATCGGACGCTCCCAATTCATAAATTTGTGAAGTCCGCCAAGCTGCTTCACTACTTTGTCACCTGGACGCACATGCAAATGATATGTATTAGACAGTTCCACCTGTGTTCCAATATCATAAAGGTCCTGTGTGGAAACAGCACCTTTTATTGCACCGATCGTTCCTACGTTCATGAATACAGGAGTCTGGATCGTACCGTGTACAGTCTCAAACTGTGCGCGCTTCGCTCGGCCCTCTGTTTTCATTAATGTATATTTTGCCATGATTATTCCTCTTTCTGTTCTTATATGATATTGCGTTTGGTTCTAAGTATAACAGACGGAGTAAGAATGGTAAAGAAAAATGTTCCTCACACTGCATCGGCAAATGCTGCCCGATAATAAGGATCCAGGGCATACCATTCCTCCATGCTGGTAATATCACGAGCCACAAGATCAATTTCTTCTTCTTTGCATCTTAAGAGTACTGCAGGAGATATCTTTCTTGCATAATCACTTACGAAAACAGTATTTATTCCTGTCTTCAGATTTTCAAGTTTTCCAAAGACATCTTCCGTAATACCCAAAGATGCTTTGCCTGGAAGTACAATTCCTATGTCTGCTGTCGGTGCGATTTCTTTCATCCAGAGCATATAATCATAATCAAAGGAAAACCAGGATACATTCTGCTGCATGCCCTCTGCGCAGACAATCTCATATAGTCCCTGTATGTCTTCATAGTTCGTCGAAGCATCCTTTTTCAGTTCAATATAAGGATGTACGAAATTTGCTTTACAGAATCCAATAAATTCTTTAAAATTTGGAATCTGTTCACCCACATACGCTTCGCCCATCCAGGAACCAAAATCATATGTCCTGGCTTCCTCATAGGTCATTGCGGAAATATAGCCCTGTCCATTCGATGTTCTGTTTATTGTGGCATTATGCAAAAGCACCGGAACTTTGTCCGAAGTAAATCGAACATCTGTCTCGATTGCTTTATATCCTTTTGCAACTGCAGTTCTGAACGAGGCAAATGTATTCTCCGGTGCAGTTGTTTTGTACCCGCGATGTCCGATCAGATAAGCATTTGGAGCCGGAATCGGTGTCGGAGTTGCAGTCGGTACCGGTGTCGCTGTTGGCACTGCTACTGTTTTCTTTTGCACAGCCTTTACCTTAACAATACAAGTGTATTTCTTCTTATTCTTCCCTGTCGCTGTTATCCTGACAGTTCCACCCTTTTTCCCCTTAACAATTCCTGCAGATGATACTGTTGCAATCCTTTTATCAGATGATTTCCATCTAAGTACCTTTGTGCCCGTCAGCTTCAGTTTCAACTGTTTTCCTGAAGCCAGCGTCACTCTTTTCTTGTTTATATATGGATTCTTAACAACGATCCAAATCCTCTTTACAATTTTTTTTCCTTTTACCTTTCTGATTCCTCTTATATAGGTTTTTCCAGCCTTTCGCGGTGTGATCTTCTTTCCCTTTACTCGCAAAATTCTCTTATTTGCACTGCTCCATTTATAATTACCAGACACATTAATCCTGTATGTCTGTCCGACGTACATAACCTTACTTCCTGCCGATACCTGTACCGACATACCAAGCATAAATATGACTGCCAGAAACACAATTACAAATCTTTTTTGATTCCTTTTCATTTGCACCACCCCTTCGCCAGCATAAAAAATCAAGCTATGTTTCTAATATAATTATCACACTTTTCAGTACCCTAGTCCATAGATTATTTAAAAAGATACCAAAAAAGACAAGGTACACATTTATTTCACGTACCTTGCCTTTCACAGATTTATTATTTTGATTTATTATTTTAATTCCTTTTTCAGATTCTTCTGTGCCGTTGACAGCATCAGCTTAATTCTGTTCAGCTGGTTAACCTCACTTGCTCCAGGATCATAATCGATTGCCACGATATTGGCTTCCGGATGTTCTCTGCGGATTGCTTTGATAACACCCTTACCTACAATATGGTTCGGCAGACACGCAAACGGCTGAATACATACAATATTCGGTACGCCGCCGTGAATCAGTTCCATCATCTCACCGGTCAGGAACCATCCCTCACCAGTCTGATTACCCGGAGATACGATCGGTGATGCCATCTTTGCCAGATCGGCAACATTAGCAGCCGGTGTAAAGTGACGGCTCTGTGCAAGAGCTTCGTTCGCCGGTCCACGCAGCCATTCAATCGCTTTGATTCCCCAGTTTGCGATCGTTGCTTTATTTTTCTTAAATCCAAGGAACTCACATTTGAAGTTTTGATTATAGAAACAGTAATTAATAAAATCAATCAGATCCGGACATACTGCCTCAGCGCCTTCTGCTTCCAGAAGTTCTGCCAGATGATTGTTTGCAGCCGGAAGGAATTTGACAAGGATTTCTCCAACGATACCAACTCGCGGTTTCTTTTCATCGCTGATCGGAATCAGGTCAAATTCATGTACCATCTCACGACACATCTTCTTAAACTGTCCATGGCTGACACTGCTGCCTTCCAGGAATGAGATTACTCTCTGTTCCCAGATCTTGTGTTTACGATTGACGATTCCCGGCTCCAGTTCATATGGACGCATACGATATACGCACTTCATCAGAATATCACCAAACACTGCACCATAGCAGACACGTTTGATCAGTGGAAGTGTCAGTTTGAATCCCGGATTGCTCTCCAGCCCACTTAAGTTAATGGAAATAACCGGCACCTGCTCCATGCCTGCTTTCTTGAGGGCACGGCGGATAAATGCAATATAGTTGGATGCGCGACAGCCACCGCCTGTCTGAGACATAATAACGGCCGTCTTATTAAGGTCATATTTACCGGAAAGAAGAGCATCCATAACCTGTCCGACTACCATCAGAGACGGATAGCATGCATCATTATTTACATATTTCAGCCCAACATCAACAGCATGCTTATTATCATTCGGAAGAACTTCCAGATGATAACCACAGGTATTAAAGGCTGCCTGTAAAATTCCAAAATGAAACGGTGACATCTGCGGGCACAGGATCGTATAATCCTTACGCATCTGCTTTGTAAATACAACCTTTTCAATAGAAGACGGTTTGATCTCACGCTCCTTGTGCTGCGCCTCTTTTGCACGAAGTGCAGCGATCAGAGAACGCACACGGATTCTTGCCGCACCAAGGTTGTTTACCTCATCAATCTTGAGACAGGTATAAATCTTTCCGCTGCCATCCAGGATCTCATAAACCTCATCTGTCGTAACGGCATCCAGACCACATCCAAAGGAATTCAGCTGGATCAGATCCAGATTATCCTGTGTTTTTACAAAGTTCGCTGCCGCATACAGACGCGAATGATACATCCACTGGTCATTAACACGAATCGGTCTCTCTACCTTTGCAAGATGAGACACAGAATCCTCTGTTAATACCGCAATTCCATAGCTGTTGATCAGATCCGGAATGCCATGATGAATTTCCGGATCAATATGATACGGACGACCGGCAAGAACGATTCCTCTACGTCCCGTCTCTTTCAGGTACCGAAGGGTTTCTTCTCCCTTCTTCTGCACATCCTTACGCACCTGTGCAAGTTCTTCCCATGCTGCATGTGCCGCTGCTTTGACCTCTTCTGCCGGAATATCCTTAAACACTTCAACCAGGCGATCCGTCAGAATTGCTTCTGTCGTAAATGCCATAAACGGATTCATAAATTTAATGCTCGGATCTTTCAGTTCATCCACGTTGTTCTTGATATTTTCTGCATAAGATGTAACGATCGGGCAGTTGTAATGATTTACTGCATCTGGAAATTCATTACGCTCATATGGCACACATGGATAGAAAATAAACTTCACACCTTTTTTGATCAGCCAGCTTATATGACCATGTGCCAGTTTTGCCGGATAACATTCTGATTCACTCGGGATAGATTCAATACCCAGTTCATATATCTTTCTGGTAGAAGTCGGTGAAAGTACCACTTCGTATTTCAGTTTCGTAAAGAATGTATACCAGAACGGATAGTTTTCAAACATATTCAGGACTCGTGGAATTCCCACCTGTCCTCTTGTTGCCTGATCCGGGCTTAACGGTTCATAAGAAAACAGTCTCTTATATTTATATTCATAAAGGTTCGGAACATGATCCTTGTTCTTCTCTTTACCAATTCCTCGCTCACAACGATTACCACTGACAAACTGACGTCCTCCGGTAAACTTGTTGATCGTCAGACGACAGTTATTGGTACATCCACGGCAATTCGCCATAGAAGTTGTATATTTCAGTTCATTGATCTTGTCAATAGAGAGCATGGTTGTTTCTTTGCCATCTTCATAACGCTCGCGCGCGATCAATGCTGCACCAAATGCCCCCATGATGCCGGCGATATCCGGACGGATTGCTTCACAGTTGGCAATACGTTCAAAGCTTCGAAGAACTGCATCATTATAGAAGGTACCACCCTGTACAACGATATGCTTACCAAGTTCTGTCGCATCTGAAACTTTGATAACTTTGTAAAGAGCATTCTTAATAACCGAATATGCAAGACCTGCAGAAATATCAGATACCTCTGCTCCTTCCTTCTGTGCCTGTTTTACCTTGGAGTTCATAAATACCGTACAACGGGTTCCAAGATCGATCGGATGTTTTGCATAAAGCGCAGCTTTTGCAAAATCCTGTACACTGTAATTCAGAGATTTGGCAAATGTTTCAATAAAAGATCCACAACCGGAAGAACAAGCTTCATTCAGCTGTACACTGTCAACCGTCTGGTTCTTGATCTTGATACATTTCATATCCTGACCACCAATATCCAGAATACAGTCAACTTCCGGATCAAAGAATGCTGCTGCATAATAATGAGAAACCGTCTCAACTTCTCCCTCGTCCAGAAGAAGTGCTGCTTTAATCAGTGCCTCGCCATAACCGGTAGAACATGCATAAGCAATTCTGGCATCTTTCGGAAGTTTTGAATAAATCTCCTGAATTGAGCGGATTGCTGTTTTCAGTGGGCTTCCGTTATTATTACTGTAGAAAGAATACAGAAGACTTCCATCCTCGCCTACCAGGGCTGTCTTAGTCGTAGTGGAACCTGCATCGATACCGAGATAACAGTTCCCCTTATAAGAAGCAAGATCACCTGTAGCAACTTTATAAGATGACTGGCGTTTATTAAACTCCTCATAGTCCTCTTCTGTTGCAAACAACGGATCCATACGCTCTACTTCGAAATCCATTTTAATGGAATGACGGAGTCTGTCTTTCAGTTCTGTCAGCGAAACAGTAACATCTTCCTTTGCATTCAGTGCAGAACCGATTGCTGCGAACAGATGAGAATTCTCCGGTACGATCGTATGTTCATCATCCAGCTTCAGTGTACGGATGAATGCTTTCTTTAATTCAGAAAGGAAATGCAGCGGACCACCAAGGAATGCTACATGTCCACGGATCGGCTTACCACATGCCAGTCCGGAGATTGTCTGATTGACAACCGCCTGGAAAATAGATGCTGACAGGTCTTCCTTCGTTGCACCCTCGTTGATCAGCGGCTGGATATCTGTCTTCGCAAACACACCACAACGGGCAGCGATCGGATAAAGAGCTTTATAATTCTTTGCATATTCATTCAGGCCAGGTGCATCCGTCTGAAGCAGGGATGCCATCTGGTCAATAAAGGAACCTGTACCGCCGGCACAGATACCGTTCATTCGCTGTTCAATATTACCGCCTTCAAAATAAATGATCTTGGCATCTTCTCCGCCAAGCTCAATAGCAACATCTGTCTGCGGAGCCATCTTCTGAAGAGATGTAGACACGGCAATAACTTCCTGCACAAACGGAATCTCCAGATGATTCGCAAGTGTCAGTCCACCGGATCCTGTAATTACAGGACATAATGTCATTTCTCCAAGCTGCTTTTCTGCTTTTTCCAGAAGATCTGCCAGTGTCTCCTGAATGTTCGCAAAATGACGTTCATAGTCCGCAAACAAAAGCCTGTCATTTTCATCAAGAATCGCGATCTTTACTGTAGTAGATCCGATATCAATTCCCAATGTATATGTATTCAATAAATCGACCTCCTCGTCAAAACTGTATATATACAGATATGAATATAACGTGTTCTTTCTTATTAAAAGTATTTCTCCAAAATCGAATTCCGTAACATTATACGACAAAGTTTTACAAATGACAATGACCAAGTTTCACAATTTGTCGCATATTCATTCCCCAAATTAATTTGAGTGTCAAATTTTATAACAAAAAAGGATATCTGTTGAAATACCCAACAGATATCCTGTATTTTCCGTATTTTATCATTTGAAAAACTTGTTTTCCCTTATCTTCTGATTCTCTGTGCGATTCGAACAAGATATGCCCCGCCAGGCATTCTGGAAAGCCGCTCGGATGCTGTCTTATCAACCAGGATATAAACCAGGAAATACGCTGCTGCTGCCAGAATGATCGATACACCCAGGCAGATGATATTAGATGGTAAGATTGCATGAAAGCCATAATAAACACCAGCTGCCACGACACCCATCACTGCAGAAGCGATCAGCGGACTTACGTAAGCCGCCTTCCATGGGTTCTTATATTCCAGATATTTTTTCATAAAGAAATCATTCATCACGCATACAACGATTGCATACACGATCATAGCAACCAGCAATGCATAAATACCCAGGTCAGTGAACATCAGAAGCGCAACAACTACAATCACATCTACAACCAGCGCAACTGCTGCTGTGATCATAGGGATCTTCGGTTTACCAATTCCCTGAAGTACTCCATTGGAAATGTTGGACATTCCATTCAGAAGTATCGTAAAGGATCCAAGCATCAAAAGCTTTCCGGCCACACCATTTGTTCCTCCAAACAGCAGTAATACGATTGGCTGTGCAAGCACTGCCAGTCCTACCGCGCATGGAATAGAAATGAACATGGACAACTGCACGGTCTGGTCCACTCTTCTCCTTGTTTCATCAATATCTCCCGTTGCATACAGTGCAGATACCTCCGGGATCATCGAAGTCGGTGCTGCACTTGAAAGCGTCAAAGGAATATTGATAATACTCATAAAGTAGGTCGCATATTCTGCATACATCATACTGATCATATCTGCATTTACACCATGTTTGCCCATGATCTCAGAATACAGAACTCCATTCAGATAACCATTAATATTATAGATAAATGAGCTCAGGATGATTGGAGAAACGATCAGAATAATCAGCTTCAGAATCTCGCCATAAGACTCCTCATCATGATAATGATCATGTCTGACTCTGCATTTGATCGCATTCCGATTAACACCATATACCAAGAGCATAAACAACAGTGCGATCACGACACCTGCTGTCGTACCAACAGTAGATCCGGCGGCTCCCCATTTTGCCACACTTCCATCTGTACCATCGGCAAAATATTTAATGAACATCCAGGCTGCGATCAGACTGACTGCCGCATTAAAAATTTGTTCCAGTATCTGCGAGATCGAAGTTGGCATCATATTACGGTATGCCTGAAAATATCCTCTGTATACACCCAGGATTCCAGAAAGGAAAATCGTTGGTGATAAGATCTGCAATGCCAGTACTGCATTCGGCTGATTGCTCGGAATAATAAATCTTGCCCCAAATAAACACACCAGTGCTACGATTCCACCTACGATTGCCGCATAGATCAGAGATCCATGAAAAATCTTCTGGGCATTTTTGTAATCTTTTAAAGCAATTCGTTCTGAGATCAGTTTGGAAACTGCCTGTGGAATGCTGAAGGATGCAATCATCAGAAGAATCATATAGGCATTCTGGGCAAGGCTGATATATCCCATTCCCATATTGCCTACAATTGATGAAAGCGGGCTCTTATAAAGAAGACCGATGACCTTGGAGATCATTGCCGCAACCATCAAGAAAGATGCATTTTTTACTAAGTTGTTCTTCTGGTTCATGTTTACTCCTTAATTTCCTGCTGTTCTTTATTTTCAATCTGCCAGTCGATCGGCTCCAAACCATTCTGAATCAGAAATTCATTTGTTTTGCTGAAATGTCTGCATCCAAAAAATCCTCTGTATGCAGAGAGCGGACTCGGATGCGGTGCTTCCAGAATCAGATGTTTCGGATTAGTCAGCATAGATTTTTTCATCTGTGCCGGTCTTCCCCAAAGGAGAAATACAATTGGACGATCCTGCTCATTCAGAATACCAATTGCAGCATCGGTAAACTGCTCCCATCCAATACCTCTGTGAGAATTCGCCTGATGCGCCCGCACAGTCAGGACCGTGTTAAGCATTAAAACACCCTGCCTGGCCCATTTTTCCAGATAACCGTTATCCGGGATATAGCATCCCAGATCATCATGGAGTTCCTGATAGATATTAACCAGCGATGGCGGGATCTCTACATCTCTTTTTACAGAGAAACATAACCCATGGGCCTGTCCATCATTGTGATACGGATCCTGTCCGAGAATCACAACTTTTACCTGACTTAGTGGTGTGAAATGAAATGCATTAAACATATCATCTGCCGGAGGAAAGATCTTGTGTGTCTGATATTCCTGCATCACTGTTTTGTATAGTTTCGCATAATATGGCTGATGGAATTCGCCTTTCAATGCTTCCAGCCATTCTCCTGATAAAGGAGCCATGTTTCTTTCACCTCTTATCTTCTTACGGAGATTCCTCTGTCTGCCAGATAATCTTTCACCTGACTGATCTCCAGTTCTTTATAATGGAATAAAGATGCTGCAAGTGCTGCATCTGCGCCACCCTCTGTCAGAGCATCATAAAAATGTTCCAGAGTCCCGGCTCCACCGGAGGCAATAACCGGAATGCTGACTGCATCTGAAATTGCACGTGTCAGTTCGATGTCATAACCCGATTTTGTTCCATCACAGTCCATGCTGGTAAGAAGGATTTCCCCTGCTCCCAGTGCCTCTGCCTTTTTGGCCCATTCAATCGCATCCAATCCTGTATCAAGACGTCCGCCATGTTTGTAGATATTCCAGCCACCTCCCGGTCTTCTCTTGGCATCTATAGCAAGCACTACACACTGACTGCCGAATTTCTCTGCTGCTTCACGAATCAGCTCCGGACGGTCTATTGCAGCAGAATTCACAGAAATCTTATCTGCACCCTCCCGGAGAAGCTTCTTAAAATCATCCACGGTACGAATTCCTCCGCCAACCGTAAATGGAATAAATACACAGGCAGCTACTTTACGCACCATATCAACTACCGTATCACGTTCTTCACAGGATGCTGTGATATCCAGGAAAACCAGCTCATCTGCTCCTGCTGCATCATATGCTTTTGCAATCTCAACCGGATCACCGGCATCTTTCAGGTCCACAAAATTAACGCCCTTAACCACCCGGCCTTTATTGACATCCAGACAGGGAATGATTCTCTTGGTAAACATATCAGTTCCCCTCCTTTTCCAGTTTCGCAAAATTTTCCAGGATCTTGAGGCCGTATCTGCTGCTCTTCTCCGGATGGAACTGGCATGCAAATACATTTCCCTTTTCAACAGATGCATGGATTGTTGTGCTGTAGTCTGTCACTGCCTTTACGATCTCCGGTTCTTCTGCATGCAGATAATAGGAATGTACAAAATATACATATGTGTCCTCTGGAATTCCCTGAAACAGTCTTCCGTTATTCTGCAGATGCAGCGAATTCCATCCCATATGTGGAATCTTAAGTCCTTCTGCCGGTGGAATTCTCAGAATTTTTCCTTTCAGAATACCAATACCCTCTACTCCCGGTGTCTCTTCACTGCTCTCAAAAAGCAGCTGCAGTCCCAGACAGATTCCAAGGAACGGCGTATTATTTTTTACCATATCTTTAATGACCGGTACCAGATTGTATCTGTGCAGATTCTCCATTGCCTGTCCAAAGCTTCCAACGCCCGGAAGGATCGCTTTATCTGCTTTTAAAAGCACCTCTGGATCCCGGGAAACGATCGTCTCCTCCCCAATATATGCAAGTGCTTTTTCTACGCTTTTGATGTTACCCGCATCGTAGTCGATGATTCCTATCATTTGTCTCTCACATCCTGTCTTCATTGATATTATTCCAGTATAACCCAAAAAAAGACAGATGCAAAGCGATTTCTTTACATCTGTCTCGATTTGTGCTGTTTTACTGATTCTTTCTGTCTAACGTGAACCAGAATTCCACACCATTATCATAGTTCTGCACTCCATACTGCTGATGGAGACCTTCCATAATCGCCTTAACGATAGATAATCCAATACCGCTGCCACCATATTCTCTGGTTCTCGCCTTATCTACCTTGTAGAATTTATTCCAGAGATTCGGGATATCTTCCTCCGGTATCGGTGTACCTGTATTAAATACCGTTACTTTCACATGGTTCTCCTCTGTCAGGACACGGATCTCGATCTCTTTTTCTCCATCCAGATGATTCAATGCATTGCTTGTATAATTTGTCACGACTTCTTCAATTTTAAATTCATCTGCCCATACATAGACAGGCTTTTCTGCATCAAAGCCGACCTTTGCCTCTTTTTGCTGGATCATGATATCCATAGACTGCAGAACTCCCCGTATCAGAGTGACAATATCAAAGCGTTCTACGGTCATTTCATCTCTTCCGGATTCCAACTGATTCAAAGTAAGAAGGTTACGAACCAGCTTATTCATCTTAGATGCCTCATCCATGATAACATCGCAGTAAAACTCCCGGCTTTCCGGATCTTCGGAAATATTTTCTTTCAGTCCTTCTGCATATCCCTGAACCAGCGCGATCGGAGTTTTCAGCTCATGAGAAACATTATTCAGGAACTCCTGTCTCATCTGATCGATTCGTTCTTTATTCTCAATATCTTTCTGTAATTCATTGTTTGCAGATTTCAACTCTGAAATCGTCTTTTCCAACTGTTCAGACATACGGTTGAAATTTTCTCCCAGCTCATCGATCTCATTTCCGGCATGGCTCTGATATTTGGTCTCAAAATCCAGTTCACTCATCTTCGTGGAAAGCAGTGTCAATTCACTGATCGGACGCGTGATTCTCTTTGTCACAAACCAGATCACAAATCCACTGACCACAATGATCAAAATGCCAACATAGAAATAAAATTTATTCGATATGGAAACGCTCTCACGTATGCTCTCCAGTGGCGTTCGGATCAGAAAATAGCAGCCATTTTTGAGTTCTCCCCAACTCTCCACATATTCCATTCCGGCAAAGCGGTCCCTCACCTGCTGTATAACATAATTCTCATTTTGCTGGAGTGTTTTTGCATGATCATCCTTTTTCTGATCCAGATCATAAGCATAACCGACCAGCCGGGCCTCCAGAAGATCTTCATTGCTTCCGACAGAACATACTGTCTGTCCATCTGCTGTGATCACTACCCAGGTAAGATTATTCTCTGAACTGTCTTTAAACATTTCATCAGAAATATCTGCACTGCATTTTCCATCTGAGTCTGTTGTCATCTTCAGCGCCTCGAGATTTTTTACAGCTTCCTGTAATACATCTGTCTTTTTGCTGATATAATAATGTTCCAGAAAAAGTCCATTGATCACGGTTGTGATCACCATGGAGAGCAGGAATAGTCCGATAAACCAGAATTCAATCTGCTGTCTCAGCGGATGAAACTTCCTTTTTTCTGACTTTCCTGCCGTTTTCTTCTTTGGTTTCATGCTTCATCTACCTCAAATTTGTAGCCCATACCCCAGACGGTTCTGATATATTCGCCCTTGTCTCCCATTTTGCTTCTGAGTTTTTTGACATGTGTATCAATGGTTCTGGCATCCCCAAAATAATCATAATTCCATACAGAATTCAGGATTTTTTCTCTGGATAATGCAATTCCCTGATTTTCAAGGAAATACGTAAGAAGTTCAAATTCCTTAAAGCTCAGTTCCATTGGTTTGCCGTCAACACTTGCCTGATGAGCAGATTTGTCAATCACGATGCCACCAGCAGAAAGCACATCGTTTCCGGCATCCTGTCCGGTTCTTCGAAGGATTGCTTCTACTCTGGCAACCAGGATCTTCGGGCTGAATGGTTTGGAAATATATTCATCTACACCAAGATCAAAACCAAGAAGTTCATCACGTTCATCTCCTCTGGCAGTGAGCATGATGATCGGTACTTTTGAGTTTTTGCGGATCTCACGACATACTTCCCAGCCATCCATCTTAGGCATCATGACATCCAGGATCAACAGTGCTATATCTTTTTCTTCATAAAAAATATCCATTGCCTCCTCACCATCTCCGGCTTCCAGTACATGGAAATTTTTCTTTTCAAGGAAATCCTTCACAAGCTTACGCATACGACTTTCATCATCTACTACAAGAATCTTTGGGGCTTCCATTTTTCATTCCTCCATCAAACATTTACTTTCTATTTTGTTTTATCTTAGCAGAGATTTATGTAAGTTTTGTGAACGGATGGCAGAAATTTGGACAGAATTAGAAGTAATTTTCATAAAACAAAAACCGGAAGCCATAGAAACAGGCTCCGGTTCTCCATCGTCATATTTTTTGCTGTCTTTATGAATGATCTGGAATTATGCAAGTGCTTTACCAAGCGCCTTGCAGTTTTCTACTGCATCATCATCCGGTTCTTCCTGGCAGATCACACCGTCAGCGACAAGAACAGCCCCGTCTTCTTTGCATTTATCTTCCCAGTTATGCATCCATTCTCCATCGCCCCATCCATAAGATCCGAAAAGTCCAACCTTTTTGCCGGAAAGTTTTGTCTCACAGGAGTTGAACATCGGTTCGAATTCATCTTCTTCCAGAACTTCATCTCCCATTGCCGGGCAGCCAAACGCGATCGCATCGAACTCATCTACCTTTTCAGCTGTGAAATCAGCTGTTTCAAAAGTTACAACTTCTGCACCTGCTGCTTTTGCTCCTTCCGCTACTGCATTTGCCATAGCTTCTGTGTTTCCTGTTGAACTCCAATATACTACTGCTACTTTACTCATCTTGATTTACCTTATCCTTTCTGTTTATGCTGCAACAGTCAGCTGAAGAATTGATCTTCCATCCGCCCAAAGTCGTCTGTAGATTTCTGAACATTTCTTCAGTTTCCGGAAAAGCATCTGAGTCTGCTTTTCATTTCCATAT
>PPYE01046206.1_pt1 | contig 95405 bp, 95 predicted proteins | sample 1559881 | NCBI WGS metagenome assembly PPYE01 (sample SAMN08240022, study PRJNA423297) | Human gut metagenome, whole genome shotgun sequencing project.
GTAAATAATTGTATATTATTAGTGTATTTTTCGGTATACTATGAAGTCGACATGTAGGAAATTCGTAAGATTTTTATAAGACACTCTTTTTAGAAATGTCTTAAAAACGTTGATATATCAATGAAAACTAATTTTTTTGTTGCCTTTAAAAATTTGTCAAAAGGTTACAGTTCTGTTACATCCTAAATTTCCTCTTGCCAAAAATGCTGTGCATAAGTATAATGAACTTGCATACGAAATCTGTGCTTTCTCTGTATCTCTTCGGCACAGACGAAGATTGTACCAAGGAATCCGAGGCTCTTTGCGGAATGGGGGAATGAACCGCAGTGCCCAAGGTGCCGTTTTTGCCTGTGGCGGACGGTAGAGAGGCGGTACAGACGAGTGGCAGGTTCGTTGTATAATTATGAAACGAAAAAGAGATGAAAAGACGAGACAAAAGGAGGAATGAACCATGAAGAAGTTTCTTTCCATGGTGATGGCTGCGGCTATGGTCGTATCCCTGGTTCCCGCAACTGCATTTGCGGCTTCCGGCGACGTAAAAGCAACAGCTAAGGTTGTAGGTTCCAAGAACTACACACAGGACGAGATCGAGTCCAGCAAAGTTAACAAAAAAGTATCCGGCCCCGAAGCACAGCTGACATTCACAACAGCTGACTACGCTTCCACTTCCGATACAGCAGTGAAATACACTCTGTCTCTGGATAACGCGGATTTCTACAAATCCGGCAGCGCAATCGCTGACAAGGGCAAACTGTCTATCACACTGAAAGGCGACAAAACAGTAACAAAACAGGCTGGCGAAAGCGACAAAGATGTTGAATTCACAGATGTGTATGACAATGGCAACAAAGTAAAAATCGCATCTGTAAAATTTACAGATAACGACGAAGTAGAAGTTGTAATCGACGGTAAAATGGACAGAGGCTCCGTTCTGGCCTTTGACCTGACTTCCGTTATGGACAAAACAACAAAAGGCAAACAGGCAAAAGTAACTATTGAATCCGATGATATCACAATCTCCAACGGTTCCGATCTGACATACGCTTCCGTTGAAGGCAAAGGCATCAAAGCTTCTGTAAAAGATACTGTTGATGTTGCTCCTGAAGAAATGGTTGAACTGAAAGAACTGAAGATTGAACCCGCTGTTGGCGACAACATTGGCGCGATCATCAAAACAGACGGTAAACTGAAACTGAAACTGAGCAACGGTTTTGAATTCGCAGGCAAAAAGACAGACCTGAAATTCAGCGTAGGTAACCCTACTATCGACAGCTTCGAAGACGATGAAATCGTACTGAACATCGGTGATGTTGTTCGTGGCGCAGACGTTCTGAAAATCACAGGTCTGAAAGTGGAAGCTACTTCCGCTAAAGCAGGCGCAGTTGCTACTCTGAAAGTTTACGCTGACGGCAACGACACAGTTTCCGTAGAAGTAGCTAAAGTAGTTGACTCCGCAGTAGTAATGTCCGTTGATAAAGACGCAGACGTACCCGTAATTTACAGCGGCGTTAACGTGAAAAACGTTGGTATCACAAGCAGCAGCGACCACGAAGCTCTGGAAGTAACTGTAAAAGAAACATTCCCCGGCGCTTGGGACGATGCAAAAGACTTCACATTCAAACTGCCTCAGGGCGTTTACATCGCTAGCGTACAGAGCCCTTCCGCTGACAACATGCAGGTAGCTGATGTACAGAAATGGTTTGAAGGCGCTTACGATAAAGGCGACTACGAAGCTCTGACATTCAAGAGAAGAACATGGACTGAAACAGATCCTTCTAAGAAAGACAAAGCTGAACTGAAATTCACTCTGGTGCTGGTTGCAGACCCTAACTTCGAAGGCGATGTTGCTCTGACTCTGACAGGCGACGCTCTGAAAGAACAGAAAGTAACAGTTGCAAAATTCGTAAAACCTTTCACAGTAGAAGCAAAACAGAACGACATGCAGATCGATTACAGAAACACTAAAGTTCCTACTGATGTAGTTATCAAAGAAGCAGAAGCTGGTCTGTGGGATAAGAACACAACATTCGCTCTGTCCCTGGATAAAATCGACTTCGATGACGATGCAAAAGTAACAGTAGACAGCAAGAGCGGTCTGAAAGTAAAAGACGTAAAAACAACAAAAGGCGCAGTTACTTTCAAAGTAGACTCTAAGAGCGATGACAAACCCGCAGAAGTAACAATCTCCGGTCTGACACTGTTCATGCAGAGAAACCTGCCCGCAGGTGCTTATGACCTGGATGTATTCTCTCCCGTAATGCTGGGTGTAGACAACGGCAACAGAGAATCCGTTGCAGATCAGAAAGGTACAATCAAAGATACAGGTTTCCTGTCTCAGGATATCCTGGGCACATCCACAACAAAACGTGTGGTTGCTGACATCAACGATGATTTTTACAGCGTAAAAGCAAAAGCTGGCTTTGTAAACATCATCACAGCAGGTCGTGAAGATACAGATTCCTTCACAACAAAAGTAGTAGTTCCCGTAGGTGAAAAATACCTGGTATCCGGTGAAAACAAAGTAGAAATCGACGTTCCCGCATACATCAACGCTGGTGGTTACACAATGCTGCCTCTGAGAGCTGTATCCGTAGCTCTGGGCATCAACTCCAACAACGTTCTGTGGGATCAGTCTACAAGAACAGCTACTATCATGTACGGTTCCAAGATCATCTCCATGACTTCCGGCCAGAAAGTAGTATATGTAAACGCTGCTCCTATCCCTGCTGCTACATCCGTTGAAATCAAAGACGGCAGAATGTTCCTGGGTCTGAGAGATCTGGGCAACGCTCTGGGCGTAACAGATATCACATGGGATCAGGCTACAAAAACAGCAACACTGAACGGCGGCAAATAATTAACCGTTGTATTCCAAACCCTTATGTATAGAAAAGAGGCTCCCGCGGGAGCCTTTTTTCCTTTTGGAAAGAGTGCCTATAAGTTAGGTAGAAATACGATTCCCAGAAAGCAGATTTCATCTGAAAAAGGCTGACATCCTTTGTTTATGAGGATGTCGGCTTTTTCGTTTTTTAGAAATACGCCGAAAGCAGGAACCGTTTTTTTGTTTTTCCCGAAGAAAAGTTTAAGAAATATGAAAGCACCTGTTTTTTTTCTGGATAATATGGTATAATTGGTTTTACTATAAACATATCTTGGGATATTACCCATAGGAGGTTTGAGAGATGAAAAAATATTTTGTCAAAGGAAGAACCGTTGCGGCAACGGCAGTAGCTGCCTTGCTGGTATCTACCACAGCATTTGCGGCAGAAAAGCCTCAGGAATCCATCCCCGCTACGGAAATTTTGACCATAGAAGAAGCACAGGCTCTGGAAGCCCAGAAGGAAAAAGAACTCACTTATGAAGAAGCAGTGGAACTGGCTACCAAAAACAGCTCTGACCTGCGTTCTGTGGCGGAAACAGCCGATTATTTGCAGGATCTGAAAGAAGATATCTGGGATATCACAGGATCTTTCTCTGTGCCCACCGTATCTTATCAGCAGTGGGTGGATGATGATATTTACGCCATCTATTCCTCCATCCAGAACATCAGCAGTAGCATGACTAAAAACCGCTACTCTGAAGAACTGACAAAAATTTCCCTGGAAGCAACCGTAAAGAATTACTATACTTCCATTTTCAGTGACCAGAGCTCTCTGGAACTGGCGAAAAAAGATATGGAAGTGAAAAAGACATTGTGGGAACAGGGTCAGCTGAAAAACCAGCTGGGACTGCTCAGCGACTATGATCTGAACACGCTGCGTTCCGATTATGAACAGGCACAGTATAATGTGACAAAGCTGGAAATGGCCCTGGAACAGGAATATCTGTCTTTCTATAACTTCATCGGTGAGGATAGAGAAAAGGACTATACACTGGTTTATGACGTGGAATATGCCCCTTATGAGCTGCCTCAGCCTATGACACAGTATATTAACAGCAAAATGAATACAGACTATACCATCAAATTGCAGGAACAGGCTTTGGAAGACGCGGAATTCAATAAGAATTACATGTCCATGTCCTCCTCTAACGCAACTTCTGCCAATAACAAGCATTCCTATGAGGAAGCGAAACGGAGCCTGAAAACCGCTAAGGACAGTAAGGAACTTGCTATCCAGAATGCTTATAATTCCATTCTGTCTTTGGAAAGCCAGTATGATTCTGCATTGACCACACTGGAACAGGCAAAAGCGGCACAGCGTGCAGCAGAAGTAAATTATAAAGCAGGCAATACAACAGCAATTACATTAGACCAGGCTGCCCTGGCAGTGGAACAGGCACAGAACGCTGTGACACAGCTGGAATATGCCCACGACATGCAGATTTATCAGTTCGAAAATACAGAACTGCTTTCCAGCGGCACAACAGGAAAAACTTCCGCATAAGCCGAAAATGAGAAAATACTAAGAAAATTATGAGAAAAAAGGACGTTTTTATGAGAAACGTCCTTTTTTTGTAATTTTTAGAAATCCCGGAAAATCAAGGTTTTCTCCACTTATGTTTCAGTAATTTTACATTGAAATTAGAGTTTGGCAAAGTCTATTGTCAATCTTTTTTTTTGCGGATATAATAGCGTTGCAAAGTTCAAACGCACAAAACATGCAGGAAATATGCAGATTTTGCTTTGAAGAATATGGGAAAGAGAGTATGAATTCTGTTTGAAATTATAGGGAACAGAAGCAATGGTCTGGGGGATTTTTCAAGGTATGTATGTCTTTTGTGCGAAAAAATGCATCTTCGTTTTATAACTATGCAACGACATTTTTACAGAAGCAAAAGGAGGAACAGACATGAAGAGATTTATCTCATTAGCCATGGCGTCTGTAATGGCAGCTTCTCTGCTGCCGGCAACAGCATTTGCAGCCACTGGCGACGTGAAAGCCACTGCCAAAGTGATAGGGGCTGAAAACTACACAGAAGGTGAAATGAACCAAAAAGGTTCTGAAGGCATTATTGCTCAGAAAGACGCACCTGAATTACAGCTGACATTTACCACAGCAGACTATGCAAGCAGCAGCGTACCTGAAGCGGAAATCGAACTGACATTGGATAAAGCAGATTTCCTGCAAAACGACAGTGAAACTGTTGTCAGCAGCAAAACAACAGAAGATGACCTGACAGGTCTGATCTATCTGAAAGACGACGACGGCACATACGCGCTGACAAAAGACACAGACAATGATAATTATGTCTTTGATACAGACAGCAGCGATGAAACCGTAACACCTTTGAAAGACGCTGCCGGCAATACCATCACCATCAGCGATCTGGATGTGTATGACACAGACAACCTGTCCTTCGTACTGACTGGTCAGATGGAACGTGGTTGGGTACTGTCCTATAACCTGACTTCCAAGCTGACAAAAACATCCAAAAACACACAGGCAACTGTAACAGTGGATTCCAGTGACATCATCCTTACAAATGGCGATGATCTGGTATACGCTTCCATCGAATCCAAAGGCATCGACGCTTCCGTTAAAAAACTGAAAGACGTTGCAGTGGAAGAAGTAGTTACCATTGAAGATCTGAAAATCGAACCTTCCGTTGGCGCAAACATGGAAGCAGTGGTAGATGAAGGCGACGAAATCACACTGAAACTGAACAGCGGCTTTGAATTTGCCAACAACGACAACAACAAAATCACCATCAAAGCAGATGGTACTACAATCACACCAGAAGTAGAATACGAAGACGATGAAATCGTGATCACAGTAGATGGCGATATCTCTGCTGACGTTGACACACTGACCATCAGTGGCATCAAGGTAGAAGCAACTTCCGCAAAAGAAGGCGCAACAGCGACTATCAAAGTGTCTGCTTCCGGCAATGACAGCGTGTCCATAGAAGTAGCGACAGTTGTTGACTATGCAGTATCCATGAGTGTTGATGAAGACGAAGACGTACCCGTAATTTACAGCGGCGTTGACGTAGACAACACAGGTATCACAGACGACAGCGACCACGAATCTCTGGAAGTATCCATCGATGAAACATTCGCAGGCGCTTGGGACAACAGCAAAAAATTCACACTGTCTCTGCCTGAAGGCGTTTACGCAGCAGACGTGGATGTAGTGGTAGACGGCATCGATCTGGACAGAGAAGATTTCATCGATGCGTATGATAACGGCGAATACGAATACTTCGAATTCGACAAACGTATCTTTGAAGAAAACGACTCCGACAACGATCCTTACGAAATGGATGTAACATTCACACTGGTAGCAGACCCTGACTTTGAAGGCGACGTTGTACTGACACTGTCCGGCGACGCTATGGAAGAACAGGAAGTAACCATTGCGAAATTCGTAAAACCTTACACAGTATCTGCACAGCAGAATGACCTGACTATCGATTACAGAAATACAGAAATTTCTACCGACGTTGTTATCACAGAAGCAGAAGCTGGTCTGTGGGAAAAAGGCACTGAATTTGCTCTGACACTGGACAAAATCGACTTTGACGATGACGCATCTGTAACAGCAGACGACAAGAGCGGTATGGAAATCAAAGACGTAAAAACAAAAGACGGCGAAATCCGTTTCACTGTTGACAGCGAAAGCGATGACGAACCTGCAACACTGACAGTATCTGACCTGACACTGTACATGGACAGAAACCTGCCCGCAGGTGCTTATGACCTGAACATGTACGCTCTGGATATGCTGGGCGTAGACAGCGCAGAAAAAGCAGAAGACTTCGATGGCAGCGATTATAAGGCAGCAGATAAAGGCTACCTGACTCAGACACTGCTGGCAGATGAAGATACAACTGTATTTGTAGGCGATGAATCCGACGATATCGACTACACAGCAAAAACAGGCTTTGTAAATATCGTAACAGCTGGCAGCGACACAACAGGCTTCACAACAAAACTGACAGTTCCCATCGGCGAAAACTACCTGATCGCTGGTGAAACAAAAGTAGAACTGGATGCACCTGCATACATCAATGCAGAAGGCTACACAATGCTGCCTGTAAGAGCAATCTCCACATCCCTGGGTATCGACAACAACAACGTACTGTGGGATCAGGCAACAAAAACAGTAACAATCCTGTACGGTGATCGTATCATCTCCATGACAGCAGGCGCTTCCGTAATGTATGTAAACGGCAGCTCCATCCCTACAAGCTCTTCCGTGGAAATCGTAAATGACAGAACATTCCTGCCTATGCGTGACCTGGCAACAGCTCTGGGCGTAACAGACCTGACATGGGATACAGATCCTACAACAGGCAAAACAACAACTGTTTACATGAACGCAAACAGATAAGACAAAGCATACCTGATTTCTTTTCAAAATTTATCCAAACCGATGTTTTCTGGAGGACGTCCAAAAGGACACCCTCCTTTTGTGGGCATCTTCATAAGAAAACAAAGAAAGCCAAAATCCTTTGTGATGATAAGGATTTTGGCTTTCTTGCTTTATGAAGATTTTATTTGTTATGTTTTCTTATGAAGACAGCCGTCGCAATTCCCATTAAGAAATCAAAGAAAAGGAAAATCAATGTTTTTTGAATGGGATATTGCTTTTTTGCGCCTTTTTGGAAAAAAGGTATAATCTCTCTCCCTTTCAGCAAGACTATACCAAAAAGGCAGGTGAGCGGATTTTGAAAATCGGGAAAAATCTGGCGGCCAATCGGGCTGCCATGAAAGAATTGTTTGCCGACTGCGGAGATATTGTTTTCCGTGATTTTGCGGCAGCAGAAGGCCAGGGACAGCTGTTTCTGGTCTATGTGGATAATATGGTCAATACCACCGCTGTGGAAGATGCCATCATGACCAACATCATGAACCGCTGTCACGACACAGAAACGGAAGAAAGGCTTTTGGGACTCATGGAAAGCGTCATTGCCAACCGTGATGTGCAGCAGGTGGATACCATTGAAAAAGCCGCTGCTGGGGTACTGGCAGGGGATACAGTGATTTTTATGGAGGGGAGCTCTTTTGCCTTGCAGGCGTCTACCAGGGGCTATCCCAACCGTGGTGTGGGACATACGGAAACAGAAGTAGTGGTACAGGGGCCAAAAGACGCGTTTACAGAGCTTCTGGCATTCAATCTGGTGCTGATCCGCAGAAGGATACAGGATCCCCGGCTGAAAGTGGTGCGTACCAAAGCCGGCAGCCGTACAAAGACGGATGTTGCCCTTATGTATTTTTCTGACCTGGTGCGACCGGAAATTCTGCGGCAGGCAAAACGTCAGCTGGAGCGTCTGCGGACAGATGGCATTCTGGACTGCGGCTCGCTGGAACAGCTTCTGGAAAAACGGCAGTTTTCGCCCTTTCCCCAATTGCAGATGACAGAACGCCCTGATAAAGCGGCTGCGGCACTGTTGGAGGGGCGTGTGGTGTTGGTGGTGGACAATACGCCTTTTGTCATATTGCTGCCAGTGACGCTGAATCTGTTTTTTCAGGCGGCAGAGGACTATTATGACCGCTGGGAAATCATGAGCCTCATCCGTTTTATGCGGTATGTGGCAGCTTTTGTGGCAGTGGCATTGCCGGGGCTGTATCTGGCGCTGACGGTGTATCATCCGGAGCTTTTGCCAACATCTTTGGCGTTGAAAATTGCCACCACCAGACAGAGCATTCCTTTTTCAGTGGCGGTGGAGGTCATTTCCATGGAATTGGCTTTTGAATTGCTGCGGGAAGCAGGGGTGCGGCTGCCATCACCTGTCAGTGCCACCATTGGCATCGTAGGGGGTATCATCATCGGTTCGGCGGCGGTGGACGCGGGGCTGGTGAGTCCGGCAGTGGTCATTATTTCCGCTCTCACGGGAATTTGCTCTTTTGTCATTCCCAATATTTCCGTGGTTTCTGGTCTGCGGCTGAGTAAATATCTGGTGATTTTCCTTTCTGCCGCATTGGGGCTCTATGGCTTCTGGGCAGGTATCCTCCTTCTGGTGGTGCATCTGGCTGGGCTTTCTTCTTATGGGATTCCTTATCTCTATCCCTTCTGCTCCGCTTCCGTAAACCACTATCGTGATCTGGAGGACAGCCTGTTCCGTCTGCCTTTGCCATGGCTGAAACGGCAGTCCATTTTCATGAAGAAAGGGGGGAAACGCTGATGTTTTCCGATAACCATAAAATTTCCCTGCGGCAGATGCAGGCGCTGTTCTGTTTTTATTTTCTGGGAACGGCGTCCTTGTTTTTACCTGCGGAATTGGCAGAGGGAAGCGGCAGAGCCTGCTGGCTGGTGATGCTGATCGGTGGGCTGCTGGCGGCGTTTTTCTCTCTGGTGTTGACCCTTTTGGGCAAAAAAGAGCCTACATGGACAGTGGTGGAATGGCTGCGAAATACTTTCTGCAGTGTGCTGGGCAGTGTGCTGGCGGTGTTTATCGCCGGAAAAATTGCTGTGGATGCCATGCTGGAAGTCCGTATTTTTACGGAAATCCTTCGCAGTACCATGCTGCCCAATACGCCCCTGTGGCTTATGGTGGGCACCTTGCTGGCGTTATCCGCCTTTGGTGTGGCAAGGGGTATCGAAGGACAGGCAAGGGGAGCGGAAATCCTGTTTTTCTTTGTGTTTCCTCCTTTTGTGCTGTTGTTGTTTGCCGTTGCACTGACGGCAGGGGAGGCATATTTTCTCCCTGTGGAATTGCCGAAGCTGGATGGACTGCGGCGGGGAGCGGCTTTTGTGCAGCCTTTGTTTCAGGCGATGATATTCCTGCTGTTTCTGCCGCCTTTTCTGGAAAAGCCGGAAAAAGGACGGAAAAGCCTTTTTGCTGTTTGTTTGCTGACTACATTTCTGATGACGGCGGCCACATTTCTTTGCCTGACGGTTTATGGGGCAGAGGCTTTGTCCCATAAGATTTTCCCTACGGTACAGGTCATGGAGCGTGTGCGGTTTTCCGGCATTTTTCTGGGCAGACAGGACATCCTTCTGCTGTGGTTCTGGATGGTTTCTGCCTTTCTGTATGTGTCTGGGGCGCTGTTTTTTGGCAGTGTCTGCTGTGTGCGTCTGTGCCGCCAAAGGGGACAGGGACGGCGGTACTGGCTGCTGCTGTGGGTGCCGCTGTTGTTTATCGGTGCCATGATTCCACAGGACTTGGCAGCGGCTTATGATTTCCGCAACAAAATACAACCTATCTTCAGCGCCCTCACAACGGCGCTCCTGCCTCTTTTGGTTTTAGGGGTAAGGATGGTCAAAGAAAGGGGGAAACGTCGTGAGACAGCTTAAATTTGCCCTCATAGCCCTATTGCCGTTGTTTTTGACAGGATGTTGGGATGGCAGAGACCCGGAGGACAGGGCTTACGTTATCACCATGGGCATTGATAAAGGAGAAGATGGCTTGCTGGTGACCTTTGCCCCTGCCAAGACCACCGAAGGAAATGCCCAAAGCGTATATCGGGTAAACGGGGATACCCTGACGGCTGCCGTGGCAGATGCCGACAGCCGCAGTTCCCGGGAGGTCTATCTGGGACAATTACGAACGGTGGTGTTCGGCAAAAGCCTGCTGGCAGACAAAGCAGCCTTTGAAGCGGTTCTAGAAGAATTGGAGCGAGGGAATGCCCTCTCAGAAAAAGTCATGGTGCTGGGTACAGAAAACGCCGCAGATGCCTGTGTGGATGCCATTGCACAGGCGGACAGCTCCACGGGATTGTTTCTCTGGGATTTTTATAAGAATACCGCCCAAGAGGTGGCTGTGACCCGTGGCATGGATTTGGATATGCTCCTGACGGAATTGGGTGAGCAGGGCGGCAGTACGGTTCTGCCTCGTATTGAAAAGACAGAAGAAGGCCTTTCTCTTGGCGGCGGCATTGCTTTGGCGGATGGTGCCTATGCTTTTTCATTGCCTGCGGCGGAAGAACAGGCCCATTTGCTGTTGCTGGGGGAAGGCAGCGGCGCTGTCATCGAAGGAAACTGGAATGGCACGGTATTGCCTTTGGAAATCCGAAAGGACAAAGTTTCTTTTGACTTTGCCAAAACAGAAGAAGGGCTTTCCTGTCAGGTCAATGTGCAGGTTTCCGGCGCTCTCACAGGCAGCGGCGGACAATCCCTGTTGGATGGAAATATCAGACGAGAACTGGAAAATTTCTTCGGGGACATCATAAAAACAGATTTGGAAAATACAATAAAAAGAGCCCAGGAAACTACCGCCGGGGATGTGTTTGGTCTTTGGGCGGAATGTCAGCGGCAGGCACCAGACTTGGCAAAGATAGGCGAAAACTGGCAGGATTTGCAGGTCTTGGTGGATTGTGAAGTGAAATTGCAGGATACGGGACGCACACGCTAAAAAAGAAGGTATAAAATTCCAAAAATGGGGTCATACTCTCCCCATCAAAAGAGAAAAAGGGTGGGAGAGTATGAAAACATTGGTTTTGTGGGCTTTGCGCATGAAAGCCTTTTGGAAAAAAGAATGGAAATATGGGATGACAGCCCTTGCGGGGGGTGTTTTGGTCTGTGTCCTCTGGTCTGGGGTCTATGCGGCAAATATCCAGCGGGGCATTGCCGATGGTGTGGTGCGGTTTCATGTGCTGGCAAACAGCGACACTACCGCAGACCAGAATTTGAAGCTGGATGTGCGGGATGCGGTGTTGTCTGCTTTTGGCGAAAAGCTGGAGAGCTGTTCTTCCAAAGGGGAGAGCATGGCACTTTTGGCAGCATACAAAGAGGAAATCCGCCAGACAGCGGCAGCGGAAATTGCCAGACAGGGGTATGATTATCCCGTTTCTGTGTCATTGGTACGGGAGGATTTCCCCGAAAAGACCTATGGCAATCTGGTATTCCCTGCTGGGGTTTATGATGCGGTACGCATTGAGATTGGCGAAGCGAAAGGGCATAACTGGTGGTGCGTGCTCTATCCTCAGATGTGCTATGTGGATGCCGCATGGGGAGAACCGACGGAAGAAGGGCGGGAAAGATTGCAGGAAAACCTGACGGCAGAGGAATATGCAGTGGTTTCCGCGGCGGAGCAGACGAACAAGGCACCGAAAATCAAGCTGAAAATCGTGGAAATGTGGCAGGGGGACTGAAAAAGGGAAGGAGCGCAGGCAATGGGGCGAAAAGGCAGGAGAAAATGTGTTTTGGTATGTTTGCTGGCACTGACAGTGCTGGCGTGGGGCAGGGTGGAGAAGGCAAGCCAGCCGGAAGCAGTGGCTGTGACCCAATTGGTTTCTTGGGGCACCCGTGGGGATTTGGTGAAACAGACCCAGGAGAAACTCCGCCAGCTGGGGTATTATCCCGATACACCAGACGGTATTTATGGCACCAAAACATATGAAGCCATTCGTCAGTTTCAAGCGGATAACGGCTTGAAGGTGGACGGCATTGCCGGCAGTGATACCTTGTCCCGTCTGGGCATTTCCATTGGCACTGGCACCAGTGGTGTAGGGGAAACAGGCACCAGTGATTATGATGAGGATTTGTATTTGCTGGCGTCTATCATCCATGGGGAAGCCCGTGGGGAGCCTTACGAAGGTCAGGTGGCAGTGGGGGCGGTGGTGTTGAACCGGGTGGCAAGTCCCGATTTTCCCAATACCATTGCGGAGGTCATCTACCAGCCCAGAGCCTTTGATGCGGTGGAGGATAAGCAGTTTTATCTGACACCCAACGAAACGGCGCTGAATGCCGCCAGAGATGCCCTCAACGGCTGGGACCCTACCAATGGTGCCCTGTATTACTGGAATCCCGTCACAGCCACCAGCCGCTGGATTTGGAGCATCCCCATCACCACTACCATCGGCAGACATGTTTTTGGCGTAAAATAAAAAAAGCACGGTATCTTCCCGAAAGAGAAGTACCGTGTAAGGGGCATCCTCATAAGAAAACAAAAAAAGCTGAAATTCTTATAAAAGAATTTCAGCTTTTTTATTTTTATAAAAGTTTTATCTGGTATGTTTTCTTATGAGGAATCAGCTTTTGTGTTTTCATGCTGTAAAGGCAAAACTGCTCATAAGCAGCCAGCACAGGAAAATGTGCATGAGGGCTGTCAGACCGTAAGCTACATAAAAAGAAATATGTTTTGTTTTGTGGTGTTGGGTGAACATGCCAACAAAGCCCCCGATACTGCCGCCTAAAATCGCCATCAGGAACAATGTTTTTTCAGGCACCCGCCGTCTGCCGCGAATGGCACGTTTTTTATCCAGGGCCATGGCACAGAACAGCACGATATTGATGATGAGGTAATACCCTGTGATGATCCAGAAGGGTACAGGATGAAAGGTGAACTGCATGTTATCTCACCACATTTCTCCAGTCCAGATCGCCTCTGTCCAGCGCCAGCAACAGCACTTCCGCTGTTGCCAGATTGGTAGCAGCGGGAATGTTGTGGGTGTCGCACAGGCGGAACAGGTTGCTGTATTCTTCATAAGACTGGTGAGAAGCAGGGTCACGCAGGAAGATCATCATATCCAAATCGTTGTTGATGATCTGCGCGCCAAGCTGTTCAGAGCCCCCCAGCTGCCCAGCCAGATATTTATGCACATTCAAATTTGCAGCTTCCCCAACCAGACGGCCTGTGGTAGCTGTTGCGTAAAGCTCGTGCTTGCACAGGATATGGCGGTAAGCGATGCAAAGGTTTTCCATTAGTTTTTTCTTATTGTCGTCCGCAATCAATGCGATATTCATAATAAACCCCCCTCGAATAATGATCTGGTTTCTTTTTTTCGAATATTCAGTACCAGTCCAAGTGCCACCATGTTTGTCCACATGGAGCTGCCCCCGTAGCTGACAAAGGGCAGGGACATGCCGGTATTGGGCACGATGCCCGTCGCAACGCCGGCGTTAACGAAGGTCTGGAAGGCAAACATGCCTGCCACACCCACTACAATGAGCTGGCTGAATGTATCTCTCGTAGATAATGCTATAATGATACAACGAAATACCACAAAGAGCAATAGCCCTAATGTAAATATACAACCCAAAAATCCAAATTCCTCCCCAATTACAGAAAAAATAAAATCATTATGGGGTTCCGGCAGATAACTGAGCTGGTTCAAAGTGCCTTGGAACAGCCCTTTGCCTGTGAGCTGACCGGAGCCGATGGCATTGATGGATTTTTCTGTCTGGTAATAGAGGTCAGGGTTCGCTGTGGGGTCTACAAAGGACAGGATACGGTTGAACTGGTGGGGTTCAAAGATCTTGTCCATAATCAGGGGATTTTCCCGGCTGACGTCGAACAGAATAAAAGCGATGAGCGGTACAGCCACAATGGCTACATTCCGCACCCAGATAATGTCGATGCCTGCCACGAACACCAGAATGCAGAAGATGGCCACCAGTACCAGACTGGCGGAAAGGGCAGGCTGCTTCAGTACCAGCAGGATGGGGATGCCGCTGATGACGCACAGCTTCAGGAAGAAATCCAGCCGTGTCATTTTTGACTGATGCAGGGAAATGAACTTGGCTAAGAAGAAAATCATCATCACTTTGGCAAACTCCGACGGCTGGATGGTCAAAGGCCCAATGGCGATCCAACGTGTCGCGCCTTTGGATTCGTTCCCCAGTACAAATACCGCCAACAGCAGTACAATGTTGATGAAATAAATGGGGATATAGTATTGTGAAAAATATTCGTAGTCTACATTGGCAGCCACCACCATCAGTCCAAGACCGATGACGAAAAAGACGATCTGCTTATAGACTTCGGAAGTTCCTTCTCCCAGATTGAAGTGCAGGGCGCTGGCGATGCAGATGATGCCGAAAACGGCAAGGATGCATACGGCGCCGATGAGATACCAATCCAGGTTTTGGAGCCATTTTTTGCTTTGCATAGGCTACCTCCAGAGGTTGGTTTTATAATACAGCAAAGCCGGTTGAAGCATGAGTCTGGCTCAGGTTCCCCGGCTTTGTTTTTTTGTGTTTGTTTCAATTAGTCCTGGTTGACTTTGCGCATGCTCTTAATGGGAATATTGGCATACAGTACAGGAACGGTACCGTTCTTGTCATCAGATTCGGTCTGGGTGATCTGGATATCCAGTTCTTCATCGTCGATTTCCATATAGTTGGAGATAACTTTGATGATGTCTGTTTTGAGCATTTCCAGTACCTGAGAGGAGCAGTTGACGCGGTCGTGTACCAGCACCAGTTTCAGTCTGTCTTTTGCCACACTGCCAGAAGGCGGTGCGGATTTTTTCTTAAAAAAGCTAAAGAAATCCATCGTGACACTCCTTTCCAAACCTGGGGATTAACGGCGGAACAGCTTTTTCAGCTTGTCCATAAATGTTTCCGGTTCTTCCTCGAAGGTCATCAGAGGTACATCTTCACCCATGATGCGGCGTACGATGTTGCGGTAAGCCTGTCCTGCGCGGGATTCTTCGCTGCTGACAGCAGGTTCCCCTTTGTTGGTTGCGATAACGATGGTTTCGTCATCGGGAACCACGCCCAGAATATCAACGGCAAGGATCTCTGTTACGTCTTCAATGTTCATCATTTCGCCGCGTTTTACCAGGTCAATACGCAGACGGTTCACGATGAGGGTAGGATTGTTCAGACCGTTTGCTTCCAACAGGCCGATGATACGGTCTGCGTCACGAACAGCGGATACTTCCGGTGTGGTGACTACAACAGCACGGTCAGCGCCGGCAATAGCGTTTTTGAACCCCTGTTCGATGCCGGCAGGGCAGTCGATGAGGATATAGTCAAATCCTTCTTCTTTCAGGTTTTCACACAGTTTCTGCATCTGTTCGGGAGAAACCGCGTCTTTGTCCCGTGTCTGCGCCGCGGGCAGCAGGAACAGACCTTCATAACGTTTATCTTTGATGAGCGCCTGTTTCAGACGGCAGTTGCCTTCTACCACATCTACCAGATCGTATACAATGCGGTTTTCCAGCCCCATGACAACGTCCAGATTACGCAGACCGATATCTGCGTCTACCAAAGCGACCTTTTTGCCCTGAATGGCAAGACCGCAGCCAAGGTTTGCACTGGTGGTGGTTTTCCCAACGCCGCCTTTGCCGCTGGTGATTACAATTACTTCACTCATGGATCATATCCCCCTAGTTTTTTACTTAAATCGAATATCGTTCCTGTCTGAGCGACAGGAACAGGCAAAAGAGCCTAAGATCTCTTTGCCTAAGCGAAAATATCATATATATCTGTATTTTAACAAATATATCCTGAATTTGCACGAAAATTTTTTAGCAAAAAGCAATTTGTTTTCCCAAATTACGACAAAGCCATGACGAAAATCTGACCGTCTTTGACGAAAGCGTATTCGGGCGGCTTCGGGCCGTGTTTGTTTTCTTCAGGAAAACGTGTGATGATGTCCGCAATGCGCAGCTGTACCGGCGCCATGTAAACAGCGGTGACAAAAGCGTCTGTCATGCCCTTGCAGCCGGCATGTGCCATGCCTTTGAGCTGACCCAGGATGATGATGTTGCCTGTTGCCTTGATTTCCGCACCGGGATTCACATCACCCACAACCACAACGCTGCCGTCGAATTCGATTTTCTGACCGTTGCGCAGAGAGCCTCTGTGGAATTTGGTCAGGTTGAATGCGCGGATGTCTTTTTCCAGCAGTTCAGAGATCTGCTTCAGTTCGTTGTTTTCTGTTTTGACGAATGTGATGCGCATGGTGGTGCGTTCTGCAATGATCTGAAGCAGTTTTTCTTCTTCCTCCTCGGTGAAGCTTCTGCCTTTGAACGCCAGTGATGTTTTCACATTATCGAAGAATTTCCCTGCTTCTTCTACTTTCTGTTCCAATTGTGTGCAAAGTTCCTCAAAAGGAACGTCCGGCTGAAACAGTACCGTTACGCCGTCCTTGGTTCCTTTGAAGATGACATAGTTTTCCTGATTCATAGTTCCCCTCCTGAAAATATTACTGATCCAATACGGTTTCCATATTGGTGTTTGTTGGTGTGTAGTCCAGTCCCAGATATTCCGTGATGATGGCGGATGCTACCTTTGGCGCGGGAGAACCGTAGTTCTCGGCAAAGGGGATCATGACGGTGATGGCGATCTGAGGGTCTTCGTAAGGTGCGAAGCAGACCAGCCAGGTATGGGAGCTGCGGGACAGGTCTTCCTGAGCGGTACCTGTCTTTGCTGCCACAGTGACGGGCAGGTCTTTGAAGGCGGTACGCATGGTACCTTTGGAGCCGTTGGCAACCAGATACATCCCTTCGTAAACGGCTGCCAGATTTTCTTCCTTCAGATCCATCTGGTTTTCGATGACTTCGTCTTTTTCTTCGTGTATGGTGCCGTCAGGATTGACCACTTTGTCCACCAGATGATACTGGTACAATGTGCCGCCGTTTGCCAGTGTGGCGATGTAGCGGTTCATCTGCGCCGGTGTGTAGCTGTTGATGGACTGGCCGATGAAGGCACGGATGGTATCCCCGTCTGTCCAGCGCGTCTGGCTGCTGGTAGCGTCGGGGTTGTATGTTTTGATGGTACGTTCCTTGTAGTAAGGAGATGCCATGGTAGGGCCGTATTCTTCCAGTTCAATGCCGGTGACAGAGTTCAGACCGAAGCCTGCCATATATTCGTTCAGTGTGGCAATGGACTGTTCTGTGGTGCCGTTATCCGCGTTGCCCATGCGGTAACCCAGTTCATAGAAGAAGTAGTTACAGGATACTTCCAGCGCATGAGAAACGTTGACAGCACCGTGGGTACCGCCATTGTTGCTGTAAATCCAGCAGCGGGCGTAAGGAGTACCGGCGTCTTTGAATATCCCTTTGTCTGCAATGACAGTGGAAGGGGTGATGGTGCCGGTTTCCAGACCTGCAATGGCGGAAATCATTTTGAATGTGGAACCGGGCGCTTTTTTCTGTTTCAGCGGACGGTTAACCAAAGGTGTGTTGGTATCTTCCAGCAGCTGGTTATAGTAGCTGTTGTTGAATGTGTTGACCAGCTGGTTGTTGTCGTAAGACGGGTAAGTTACCAGCGCCAGCACCTGACCGCTGTCTACTTCGGAAACCACCACAGACCCGGTAGAGGGGTCAAGGGCTGTATCAGCGGGGCTCATTTCGCCGCTTTCCAACTTACGGATGACGAAAGAGGAAGGCGCCAGAGAGCCGTTTTTCACAGCTTTGATTTCTTCCGGTGTGGCAGGAACTCTTTCCTGCTCGATCATGCACAGCAGCAGTTCCTGTGCGGAAACATTGCCGTTTGTCAGACCGTCTGTCAGGAAGGTCTGGAGGATTTCCACTGCGTTTTCCGCATCCACTGAGAAATCAGGGACGGTAGCTTTGCAGCGGTCTACCAGTGTTTTCTGTACGGTTCCTTCCTGTGCGGAAAGCATCAGGGCAGAAGAAATATGGTTGGCATTGACCATGGTGGAGAAAAGCTCCGTGGTGGAAATGCCGTATTTTCCGCCGGAAGTAAGGCGGTTAAGCAGTACATCCCGCAAAGCGTTTTCCAATGCGGTGTAGGCAATGGATTGCAGTTCGCTGTCAATGGTCAGGTAAACGTCCTTGCCGGGGATGGGATCTGTGGAGCTGATGACGCTCATACGACGGCCTTCTTTGTCGACTTCGATGGTGATTTTGCCGTCGGTGCCGTTCAGATCCTGTTCATAAAGTTTTTCGATACCAGCCTGACCGACAATGTCTGTGGAGCTATAAACAGGATTGCCTTCTGCGTCGACAATATCCTGATACAAAGCAATGTCAGACTCGGTCATCTGGCGGATATAGCCAATGATCTGTGAAAAATGTTCCCCGTTGGGATATTCTCTCAGGGAAACGGTGCTGATGACCACATTGGGGAAAACATCCTGATTTTCTTCTACATAAGCCAGTGTTTTGTCACTGATTTCCGTGGCGATGGTTACAGACTGATATTTCTGATACCGCACTTCGTAAAGGGAATTACGGATGCCAACGGCTTTTCTCACCAGGTCGTCGGGCAGGTATTCGGGGAAGCCGAAGAAGTCCCGCAGATAATCCAGTGTTTCCAGTGAATCATAGGAAAGCTGTTCGTCTTCCATGAGGAAGGAAAGCTTCCAGTTTTCTTCTTTGGTTTTGCTGCCGCCGAACTGGAAGGAATAAGGATATTCCGTATCCAGAGGAATGCTGTCAATGATGGTTTCGCCGAATTCCGTCAGTTTCTGCGCCAGTGTCAGACACATGAGGCTCTTGTCGGAAAGAGTCAGGTCATAGTAGACATACATGCGTTTTTGCGCTGTGTTGTAGTCTTCGGGCGCCTCATATTTTTCGTAGAGATAATTCAGACATTCGTCAGCGGTATAATCCATTTGTTTCCGATCCAGACCGATTTCTGTTTTCCATTTTTCCTCAGCCTGTTCCCGTTCTTTTTCATCCCCTTCAAAGGTGAATGCAGCGGGGGAAGATTTGGAAATGGGCAGGGCGTCATTTGCCTCTGTGCCGGAAGCGAACAGGGTATCCAGCAGATCCCGAATCAGGTCTGCACGATAAGCCGTCAGATCTGGTGTGACGCTGTCGTCAATCTGTACGGAATAAGCCGCTTTGTTTTCCGCCAGTGGTCTGCCGTAGCGGTCATAGATGTTGCCGCGAGGTGCGGGCACATTGACCTCCTTGGATACGCTGGTGAGCAGTGACTCATTGTATTCCTTCCCGTTGACGATCTGCAAAAGAAACAGACGGATGAGCAATATGAAAAAAAGTAGACAAATCCCGCACAATACGACAAATATTCTGCTTTTGCATAAATCTAAAAAATGTTCCCAATATTTACGCATAGGAACCTCCTTCATGGCAGGCAGGTTTTGTTAAAACAGCCGATACTTGTATTTTTCCTTTAACTCCAGCCATTCGTTGATGCCAAAGAGCAGACGGTAAATGGGAATGGTGACAACCGCTGTGTAAACGGCTTCCGGCAGTGCCAGACGCACCAGAAAATACAGCACCGTGGTATTTCCCTGGAGGAAAAAACCGGTGATGAAAATAATGCTTTCATATACGATGGCTGCCAGTGAACAAATGATGATGGGCAGCAGATAATTTTCACGGTAGAAATCCTTTTGGCTCCGTCCGATCAAAAGACCGGCAAGGAGGAACAGCAAAGTGTAGTACCCAAAGGATGTACCGAAGAAAATATCAATGGGCAGACCGCTGAAAAAGCCCACAATGGCGCCTTCCGTGCTGCCCCGGAGCAGAGCATAGGAAACCACGATGATCAGCGCCGTATTAGGCAGAATGCCCCCAATGGAAATATACGGGAGCAATGTGGTCTGCAGTATGAAGTTGACGAAAATAAGAATACCTGTCAATAAAATTCTCAATTTGTGTCAGCCTCCGAATTGCTGTTTGTCTGTGTTTCTTCATCCGGTGTATTGCCGGAGGGAGTGGTTTGAGTTTCGTCCGTTTCGGCGAGGGGGTCTTCTTCTGTTTCCGGCTGAGTTGCAGGAATATCTGTGGGAACAGACAGGTCACCGGGAGAAACGGTACGAGTATTTGTTTTGTCAATGACCAGCAGGGTATCCAGATGTTTCAGGTCTACTGCCGGTTCGATGATGGCATAACGAGTCAGACCGTTGGTGTCGTTTTTGATTTCTTTCACACGGCCGATGGTCAGTCCCGGCGGATAAACATCACTCAGATGGGAAGTGACGATTTCATCTCCTACGGCGATTTCCGCTTCTGCGTCGATATATTCCATTTTACACAGGCCGTTGTTCATGAGAGTGTAATCGCCTTTCACAACGCCTAAGTCCCCTGTACGGGCGCTCATGGCAGGCACAGAGCTGCGGCTGTCCAGAATGGACTGGCCTTTGGCGTAAGTAGCGCCGCTTTCGATGATCTTGCCCACCAGACCTTCCGGCGCAGCCAGTACCATGTTGGCTTCCACGCCGTCGGAAGTGCCTTTGTCTACGGTGAATACGTCATACCAGCTGCCAGGGTTCTTGGCAATGATGGTAGTGCCGAAGGTGTTGTATTCGGGATATTTCTGAGCGATCTTCAGCAGTGCGGAAAGTTTTGCGTTTTCCGCTTCATACAGGGAAAGACGGGTGTTATCAGACTGAAGAGATGCCACCTGTTCCCGCAGGGCTTCGTTTTCTGCCAGAATTTCTTCCTGCTCCCGGCGTTCTGAGGTGGTGTTTTCCACCCATCTGCCGATGCCGGAAGTAATATCCTGGAAGGGCGTCACAACAAAGCCGAGGGCACTTTCAAATATGGTGGCATTCAGCTTTTTTCCGCTTGTCACCAGCGCCAATACTGTCAGAAGCAGTATGGCACCAGTGAATATGAACTTTTTGTATTTTTCAAAAAAGGAAAACAATTGAAACGCTCCTTCACGATGATTTCAGATTCTTAGAACAATGCTTTTCTGGGGGAGATCAATACGTTTTTCAGTGTATCGATGTGTTCCAGCACCAGACCAGTACCCATAGCAACGCAGTTCAGTGGTTCGTTTGCCACATGAACGGGCATGTCTGTTTCGGATGTGATGAGTTCATCCAGACCGCGCAGCAGTGCGCCACCGCCTGTGAGAGTGATGCCGTATTCCATAACGTCAGCAGCCAGTTCGGGAGGAGTTGCTTCCAGAGTCTGTTTGATGGTTTCGATGATGGAAGATACGGGTTCGCTCAGTGCTTCGCGAATGTGTACGGAATTGACTTCAATGGTCTTAGGCAGACCGGAAAGCAGGTCACGACCACGGATTTCCATTTTTTCTTCCTGTTCCAGAGGGTAAGCGGAACCGATGGTGATTTTGATTTCTTCAGCGGTTCTGTCACCGATAGCCAGGTTAAATTCACGTTTGATGTAGTTGACAATGGCGCTGTCCAGAGCATCACCGGCTACACGCAGGGATGTGCTGGTAACGATGCCGCCCAGGGAAATGACCGCCACTTCGCTGGTACCGCCGCCGATGTCAACGACCATGCTGCCGGTAGGTTCCGCAACGGGCAGACCTGCGCCGATGGATGCAGCCATGGGTTCTTCAATGAGGTAAGTGTCTTTATCTTTGGAGCCGGCAGCGATGGCTGCTTCCAGTACAGCTCTTTTTTCTACTTCTGTTACGCCAGAGGGTACGCAGATAACGATGCGGGGCTTAGGGCCAAACATGGAACGAACATAAGCCTTATTGATGAAGTAGCGCAGCATTGCCTGTGTTACGTCGAAGTCTGCAATCACGCCGTCTTTCATGGGACGGATGGCAACGATGTTGCCGGGTGTACGTCCGATCATTTCTTTTGCTTCGTTGCCCACAGCCAGCACTTCTTTTGTCTGTACGTTGATGGCTACAACGGAAGGCTCGTTTACGATGATGCCTTTTTCACGCATATAAACCAGTGTATTGGCGGTACCCAAGTCGATACCCATATCTTTGGAAAACATAAATTCAATTAACCCCTTTCTATCATAAAAACCAGAATGGATTTTTCTTCTCCTGAAAAAGCCTTACATTTTATAATACCTTTTTTTTGCGGAATTTTCAATAAAAAAGCCATTGGAATTAGGAAAAACAAGAAAATTTCCACGCAAAAAACGACAGAAAAAAACCGCCCTTCCCGTGGAATTTCCCCGAAACAGACGGCTGGATCTGTTTAAATTTTGCGATAAATAAAAAAAGCAAGGACGATACCCAGAATACCGGCGATGGTAAAACGTACCGTAAAAGCGAATTGCAGTGTCAGCACGCCCAAATCCAACACCAAAGGAGAGGTAAGCCCGAAGCTTTTGCCATAACCGAGCCAACTCAAGGCAGGGTAACCACTCAGAAGCTGTGCCAAAAATCCGCCCAGCACAACGCCAGCCAGCAGCAGCAGTATCAAAACCCAAATGTTTTGTGAACGTCCTTTCATGTGATTGTCCTCCTGTGTTATTTCCAAAAGTATATCATATTTTGACAAGGGGGTAAAGGGAACAAAACATAAAAAAACAGGGAGGAAACCTTTGATTTCCTTGAGAAAATGACGAAAGACGGCGCTTTTTGGCAAAGGAGGGGGAAAGAGAGGAAACAGCAATCAAGGAAGGTCAAAGGGGGAATGTTTCCCGTAAAGTTTTGGGAGAGAGAAAAAAAGCCGGAGTCCTCTGTGTTAAGGGTTCCGGCTTTCTTAATTGGAAATGTCAGTGAGCATAAAAAAACGGTGAAGCCGATGGCTTCACCGTTTTGCTGTTTTGGATTATTCAGCGGGTTTTTCTTCTGCTTTAGGTGCTTCAGCAGCAGGAGCTTCTGCTTTGGGAGCAGCAGCGGGAGCAGCAGGTCTCTTACCTGTGATAACGCCTTTCGGGCATTTGTTTGCACAGATACCGCAAGATTTACATTTGCTGTAATCGATTACTGCCACGTTGTCGATAACATGGATTGCATCGAAAGGACAGTTCTTTTCACAGATCTTACATGCGATACAACCTGTGGAGCAAACCTGCATTACATTCTTACCAACATCTTTGGAAGAGCACTGTACTTTTACTTTCTTCTTAGCAGGCAGCAGTTCGATGATGTGTTTCGGGCAAGCAGATACGCATTTACCACAAGCTACACATTTATCTTTATCTACTACTGCAACGCCATCGATGATTTCGATTGCGCCGAAAGCACAAGCTTTTTTACAGCTGCCCAGACCCAGACAGCCATATGTGCAGCTCTTAGCGCCGCCGCCAGCCAGCTGTACAGCCATGTTACAGTCGTCAATACCAAAGTAGTCGTATTTCATTTTTGCTGTTTCACAAGTACCACCGCATTTTACGAATGCAGCTACGGGTTCGGAAGCTGTTGCTTCGATACCCATGATGGCACCTACTTTTTCTGCTACAGCAGCGCCGCCAACGGGGCAGGCATTTACAGGAGCAGAACCAGCAGCGATTGCAGCAGCACAACCGCCGCAACCAGGGAAGCCACAGCCACCGCAGTTCGCGCCGGGCAGTACTTCCAAAATTTCACCGATCTTGGGATCTTCGTCTACTTTGAAGACCTCGCCGGCAATGCCAAGGCCTGCACCAAAAACAACACCAAGGCCACCGATACTCAGGATCGGATATACAATATTCATAATGTCCATTTTTGTCACACTCCTTGCATTACAGTTTGATCAGACCGGAGAATCCCAGGAAAGCGATAGACATCAGACCAGCGGTTACCAGAGCCATGGGGAAACCGTCGAAAGCCTTAGGTGTATCGTTGTCTGCGATTCTTTCACGGATACCAGCGAACAGTACGATTGCCAGTGCGAAACCAGCAGCACCACCGATACCGTTGAAGATGGATTCGATGAAGGAATAACCCTTCTGCATGTTCAGTACGGCAACACCCAGTACTGCACAGTTTGTTGTGATCAGGGGCAGGAATACGCCCAGTGCCTGATACAAAGCAGGAGCTGCTTTTTTCAGGAACATTTCTACAAACTGTACCAGGGATGCGATAACCAGAATGAACGCGATGTTATACAGGTATTCGATGTGCAGAGGAACCAGGATCAGGTTATAAACCAACCAGGAAGCTGCACTGGCCAATACGATAACGAAGATTACGGCCATACCCATGCCGGCTGCGGTGTCTACTTTTTTAGAAACGCCGAGGAATGGGCAGATGCCTAAGAACTGGGACAAAACGTAGTTGTTTACGAAGATCCCGGCCAATAATAATAAAATCAGATACATTCTCTACCCCTCCTTATGCTTTTTTCTTGTTTCTGAAATAATTCAGTGCAGCCATCAGGCAAGCCAGTGTGAAGAACGCACCGGGAGCCATAACGAACAGCAGAGTTCTGGGGAATGCTTCAGGCAGTACTGTGATATCGAACAGAGTACCTGCGCCGATGAATTCACGCACCAGACCCAGAACACCCAGAGCGATTGTGAAACCAAGACCCATGCCGATACCGTCGAAGATGGAAGCGATGGGGCCGTTTTTGGAAGCGAATGCTTCTGCTCTGGCCAGAATGATACAGTTAACAACGATCAGAGGGATATAAAGACCCAGAGATGCGTTCAAAGCAGGAAGATATGCTTTCAGCATAAATTCGATGATTGTAACGAATGTTGCGATAACAACGATGAAGCAAGGGATTCTTACTTTATCGGGAATTACTTTTCTCAGCAGGGATACGAACAAGTTCGCAAAAATCAGTACTGCTGTTGTGGAAAGACCCATACCGATACCGTTGATCGCGGAGCTTGTAACAGCCAGTGTAGGACACATACCGATAACCTGTACAAAGGTAGGGTTTTCATTGATAATACCATTTTTCAGGATTTTGATAGGGTTAGCCATTAGTTAGCACCTCCGTTCGCTGCGACCCAGTCCAAAGCTTCCTGTGCACCAGCACAAACAGCTCTGGAAGTAATGGTGGAGCTTGTGATGGGCACGATTTCACCGCCGTCTTTTGTAACAGCTACGCTGCCGGATTTGCCAGCAAACTGTTCATAGAATTCGGGTTCTGTGGATTTTGCGCCCAGACCGGGTGTTTCGGAGTGGCCAGTTACACGCAGACCAGTGATCACACCGTCAGCGTCAATGCCAACCATTGTTTTTACAGCGCCGCCAAAGCCGCCGGGTTCTGTTGTCAGAACGTAGCCGCCGTTGTCAGCCTGGTAAACGGCAGTGATTGTGCCTGTCAGTTCTGTATCTGTCAGCTGTTCAAAGCTGGATGCTTCAGGCATAACTGCTTTCATGGATTCGTTCAATGTTTTTTCGTTCTGCAGTGCGATGGGTTCTTTTGTTACTTCAGAAACCACACCCAGGCAAGCCGCAGCAACTGCGGAAATAAGCAGAAGCACAACTGCGGGTTTTACAACTTCTTTTGTGTTCATGCTTTTTTCGCCTCCTTCACTTTGGGCAGTGCACCGAAGATCTTAGGTTCTGTGAATCTTTCGATCAGAGGTACAGCCAGGTTCATAATCAGAATAGAGTAGGATACACCTTCGGGGTAACCGCCGAAAATTCTGATCAGTGTGGTGATGATACCACAGCCGATGGCAAAGATAACTTGGCCTTTCGGTGTAACGGGGGAAGATGCATAGTCAGTTGCCATGAAGAAAGCACCCAGCATCAGACCGCCGGTGAAGATTTCATAAACAGGTACACGCAGACCTTTTCTGCCGATAGCAGCGGTCAGTACGAATACTGTCAGGATGTACAGTACAGGAATCTTCCAGCTGATAACATGTTTCACCAGCAGGTAGATACCACCGATGATCAGTGCGATTGCACATGTTTCACCGATACAGCCGCCGATGTTACCGAAGATAACATCCTGCAGGCTTGCGTCGGGCATAACGCCTGTTTTCAGTGTAGCCAGAGGTGTTGCAACTGCTGCTGCGTCAGCGCCGCTGAAACCAACGGGTGCTGTCCAGGATGTCATTTCTGTGGGATAAGAAGCCAACAGGAATGCTCTACCAGCCAGTGCAGGGTTGATGAAGTTCTGACCCAGACCACCAAAGAGCTGTTTTGCAAAAATGATAGCGAATGCTGCACCAACGATAGGCACCCAGATAGGAGCGCTTGCGGGCAGGTTCATTGCCAGCAGCAGACCTGTTACAACTGCGGACAGGTCACTGATGGTTACAGGTTTTTTCAGCAGTTTCTGATACAGCCATTCGAAGAATACGCTGGCTACGATGGAAACTGCGATCAGGATCAATGCAGGAATACCGAAGAAATAGATACCCATCGCTGTTGCAGGAATCAGCGCGATGATAACGTCACGCATGATGCTCTGAATGGATTCTTTAGAACGCACATGAGGGGTACCGGATACTACAAAATTAGCCATTCTTTACTCTCCCCCCTTCTCAGTTCTTTTCAGCTTTGGCTTTTGCTTCAGCTTCCGCTTTTGCTCTTGCAGCAGCGGCTGCGGCAGCTTTTTTGCCTGCTTCGATTTTCTTAGTTGCGCGGATGGACTGTGCCAGCTGGCGTTTTGCGGGACATTCGTAAGAACAAGAACCACATTCGATACAATCCAGACCGTGATGTTTTACGAAACCTTCGCCGTCACCTTTCAGTGCGCATGCGTTCAGCAGGAAAGGCTGAAGGCCCATAGGGCAATGTTCTACGCATTTACCGCAACGGATACAGTTTCTTTCTTCGGGAATGAAAGCTTCTTCCTGTGTGAAGCACAGCAGACCGGAAGTGGTCTTAACGGAAGCAACATCCAGAGTGTACAGGGTAGGGCCCATCATAGGACCGCCGGCAATCAGTTTTACAGGTGCGTTAGCGCCTTCGTTGAAACCGCCGATAGCGTCTACCAGATCTCTCAGTGTCATACCGATTCTGATCTTGTAGTTACCGGGGTTTTTGATACCTTTACCGGAAACGGTTACGATTCTTCTCATCAGAGGTCTGCCTTTGCAGATAGCTCTTTCGATAGCAACAACGGTATCAACGTTGTCTACGATACAGCCAGCGCTTGCAGGCAGTGCACCGGATTTCACTTCTCTCTTTGTGATAGCGTAAATCAGGTGTTTTTCGGAACCCTGAGGGAATTTGGTCACCAGAGGCTGAACAGTGATGTTGTCGATGCCTTCACAAGCCTTTGTCATGGATTCGATGGCTTTGGGCTTGTTCATTTCGATACCGATAACGCCTTTTGCACCGGGGTGCAGTTTCAGCATGATCTGCAGACCTTTTACGATTCTTTCGGGTTCTTCCAGCATCAGACGGTAGTCGCATGTGAGGTAAGGTTCACATTCAGCTGCGTTGATGAGGATGTGATCGATCGGTGTGTCTTTGGGAGGGTTCAGTTTTACATGTGTGGGGAAGCCCGCACCGCCCAGACCAACAACGCCGGCATCTTTGATTGCTGCCAGAATTTCTTCGTTGGACATGGTTGTGTAATCTCTGCCCTGGTTCAGACCTTCGATTTCTTCCATCTTGCCGTCGTTTTTGACAACGATGGATTTTACAGTTGCGCCGCCGGGTACCAGCATGGGTCTAATGTCCACAACTTCACCAGATACGCTGGCAAAGATAGGAGAAGACATGAATGCAGGTGACTCAGCGATTTTCTGTCCTACTTTTACATGGTCGCCAACTGCTACCAGAGGTTCACAAGGAGCCCCGATATGCTGGGACATAGGGTAGAACAACTCAGAGTTTTCCTTGGGGAGTATCACCTGAATGGGCTGCTCTGCGGACAGAGCTTTTCCATCGGGCGGGTGAACTCCACGTTTGAACGTTAAAGCTTGCATATTATCCCCCTCTGTCAAGTGATTTTTGCGTTTACAGCACAAAAGAAAAGCATTTGGCTGGAAACGCTTAGTTTGGTTATACTTTATAAAAATATAGCTATATATAACAGCAATATTTTAATACAAAAATAAGAAATTCACAACATTTTTTTGCCAAAAAAACGGGAAAAATGCTTTTTTAAGCAAAATATGTGTTTCGTTACATCAAATTTTAAGATGTATTTAATTAGGAAAGAATTGCATTTTATAAAATCATTTCCCAGTTAGTTTGTATCCAAAACATTTTCTTCCCCTAAAGTGTACTATTATTATCTATAAATGTAAATGAGAATTTATTACCAACATTTCGTCTGGAAAACTGGTATCTTTTACAAAAAAACTGGCAGCAATCTCACAGAAATGTAAAACAATGGCATAAAACTTGCTACTCCATTTCCCCTGTGTTACAATAAGAACAAAAAAAGAGGGAAGGAGGCGGAGGATATGGATCTTTCGCTGCAAATACAGCAAAAGCAGATTCTTTCCCAGCGGATGCAGCAGTCCGTTGAGATCCTGCAGATGAATACCCTGGCGTTATCGGAATACATACGGGAAGTGGCGGAAGAAAATCCACTGCTGGACTGGTCGGAAGAACGCCCTCTTTTGCCGGAAGATGAAAAACTGCTGCAAAAATTGGAATGGCTCCAGGAAAGCGATGAACAGAACCGGGGTTTTTACCAGACGGAAATGGATAATGAAAAGGAACGGGAAGATCTGCGCTATGGCAAGAAGGAAGCCCAGAGCCTCCGGGAATACCTGCTTTTTCAGATCCATCTTTTGCCTGTCTGTGAAAAGGAAAAAAAGATACTGACATTTCTGGCGGAAAGCACGGAAGAAAGCGGCTATCTGGAAACAGACGCCCTGGAAGCAGCTATGGAGCGTTACCATCTGGATATGCAGCGGGCAGAGAAAATATTGGGACATTTGCAGAAACTTGATCCGCCCGGCGTGGGAGCCAGAGATCTGAAGGAATGTCTAAAGATACAGCTCATGCAAAAAGGCGCTTCTGTGGCAGCCCAGAACATTGTGGAAGATTATCTGGCGGATATTGCCAAAAACCGCATCTCCTATATTGCCAAGAAGCTGCATATATCTATGGAAGAAATGGCAGATGCTTTGGCAGAGATTCGCAGCTGCGCCCCCAAGCCCGGCAGTGGTTTTGCCAATGATCGCCCGGTGGAATACGTGGTGCCCGATGTGTTTGTGGAACGCAGAGGGGGAGAACTGCTGGTGAGCGTAAACAGTTCTCTGGTGCCAAGACTGTTTATCAGCCCTTCTTATCAGCAGATTTTGAAGGAAGACCCTTCCAAAGATACGAAAGAATATGTGGCGCAGAAACTGCGGCAGGCAGAATGGGCAGTCCAGTGTGTGGGCAGAAGGGAATCCACTTTGCTGGAAACGGCAAAACAGATTGTGGCAGTGCAGCGGGAATTTTTCCTTTCTCCAAACGGAGCCTTGAAGCCTCTGCGTATGGTGGATGTGGCGGAAAAAATGCAAGTGCATGAGTCTACCATCAGCCGTGCCGTAAAGGATAAATATCTCCAATGCGACAAAGGGGTATTTGCCTTAGGTGACTTCTTTTCCAAAGCCGTTGTCACCGATGGTGCCCAGAGCGTATCTGCCAGCAGTGTGCAGAAACAGCTGGCTGACATCATTGACGGTGAGGATAAGACCCATCCCCTCAGTGACCGGGAACTGACGGAAAAACTGGTGGCACAGGGTGTGCAGATTTCCCGCAGAACCGTAGCCAAGTATCGGGAAGCCATGGGAATCCCCGGTGCATCAGGCAGAAAACAGTATTGAAATAGAAAACAGCCGGAAATTTTGGAAGAAAACAGAAATTTCCGGTTTCTTTTTGGTTTGAGATAGAAAGAAGGTGGAAACATGGACGAGATTTTTCAGATACAACTGGATAAAACATCGGAGGTGCCTATCTATCGCCAGCTTGCCGATGCCATTGGCGCTTTGGCGTCAGATGGGCTTTTGCCTGCGGACAGCAAACTGCCGCCCATTCGGAAAATGGCATCCCATTTCGGTGTCAATACGGTGACAGTGGTGACAGCTTATAAATATCTGGAACAGAAGCAGATGGTGTATTCTCGGGTAGGAAGTGGTACTTATATTTCCCCTTTGCCTGTGGAAAAAGTGCCGGAACCTGTGGCAAGGCGAAATCTGCAATTGTTTGAAAAGACACCGGCCTTGGAACATGCCATCAATTTTACACTGACATCTCTGCCCAATGAGTTGTTCCCGGTAGATGCCTTCAAAAAAGCCTTTGATACGGTGCTGGAGCGGGAGAAAGGCGGCGCCTTCCGTTATACGGATAGTATGGGGTATCTGCCCCTGAGAGAGGAACTCTGCCGTTATCTGACGTCCTTTGGCATCCATACGGCGGCGGAACATTTGCAGATCATTTCCGGTGCCCAGCAAGGTATCGACATTATGTCTAAAGCTATCCTGCGGTATGGGGATGTGGTCTTTGTGGAAAGCCCTACCTTTTATGGTGCGGCAGGGGCATTCCTGTCCAGAGGGGCAAAACTTGTGGGTATCCCCATGGAAGCGGACGGTATGGAAATGGAAGCTCTGGAAAATTATTTGAAGCTGTACCATCCCCGTTTTATCTATATGATGGCCTATTTCCAGACACCTACGGGGATTTCTTATTCCATGGAGAAAAAGCGCCGTCTGCTGGAACTGGCGGAAAAATACGATACTTACGTCATCGAGGAAGACGACTTCTACGACTTCCATTACAGCAGGGAAATGCCTTTGCCCCTCAAAGCCTTGGACTATAAGAATCGCGTCATTTACATCAAAAGTTTTTCCAAGATTCTCATGCCCGGTCTGCGTATGGGGCTTATGGTATTGCCGAAAAAAGTGCGTCATGCGGTTATGGAGGCGAAGTATACCACGGATATTTCCACCTCTGGCTTTATCCAGAAATCTTTGGAGGAATATCTCCGGGTCAATGGCTGGGAAGCCCATGGAAAACAGGTGCGTCAGTATGGCAGCGGCAAATACCGGAAAGCCGTTTCCATGGCGAAGAAGTATCTCCTGCCAAAGGGGGCATCTTTTGCCTTGCCGGAAGGGGGCGTGAGCCTGTGGGTACGTCTGCCTGATGGAGTAGATGCGGAGTTGTTCTGCAATCGGGCGTTGGAGAAAAATGTGCTGGTTTCTCCGGGCAGTCAGTTCTTCATCGAAGGCGGAACGGTCAGCCATGTGCGGCTCAGTTTTGCGGGACTCACCGACGATAAAATCGAAGTGGGTATGAAGCGTATGGGAGAAGTGCTGGGAGAAATGAGAACATAAAAAGCTGATACAGAAAGCAAATTACCCTTAAGAAAATATATCAAAGAAAAATAAGCAAGCTGAAATCCTCTATATCATAAAGATTTCAGCTTGCTTTGTTTTCTTATGAAGATGCCCCTCATATCAGCTTTTTATTATTTTTCTTTGTTGTTGGAACGGAAATAAACGGACAGTTCCTGTCGATAAATGAGCGCAAGCTCCACAATCATAGACCCAATGACCAGCACAATCAGCGGAATGGGCAGATACCGATATTCCTCTGGCATGAATGTGCCTGCAAGTGCATCTGTGTAAGCGTGCAGATAGGAAAAGCCCCAAATCAGCGTCAGTATCAATAGGTTCAAAGTGACAGCGAGAACGCCAGCAATACTTTTCATAATAAATCCCCCTTTTTGAAAAACAATGCCCTTTTTTCGATGATACCATAAGGCGTGTGGGCTGCATATGGTCATTTTTACTGGAAAAGGGCGGTTTTTCTTGACAAAGTGACAGGGCATGTCTATAATCTAATTGTATTTTTATATGGAAACAAGCCAAGAAAAGAAGGAGTACGCAAGGGGTGGACGTTCCAGAGAGGAAATCACTGGTGGAAGATTTCCCGCAGCACATTGCCGAAGCAGTCTTTTCGGGTAAGAACCACAGCTCTTTGGCGGAAAGAGAAGTATGTCAAAGCGTATGCCTGCGTTAAAGGCTTTGAGTGACGTCCCTTTGGGCGTAACAAGGGTGGTACCACGGTGAATTCGTCCCTGACTTTTGTCAGGGGCTTTTTTATTTTCCGGGTATCCTGTTAACAGATTGAAAATATTTAAGGAGGTAAGATATGAAATATTTAGGTGTAAACGAAATTCGTGAAGAATTTCTGAAATTCTTTGAAAGCAAAGACCATCTGCGTCTGCCCAGCTTCCCTCTGGTGCCCCGCAACGACAACAGCTTGCTGCTGATCAACTCCGGTATGGCACCCATGAAAGCATACTTCACAGGTCAGGAAATCCCTCCCAGCAAAAGAGTGACAACCTGCCAGAAATGTATCCGTACAGGTGATATCGACAACGTAGGGAAAACCGCTCGTCACGGCACATTCTTTGAAATGCTGGGTGACTTCTCCTTCGGTGATTACTTCAAAAACGAAATTGTGCCCTGGTCTTGGGAATTCGTAACAAAAGTACTGGAAATCCCCGAAGACAGACTGTATGTAACCATTTACGAAGAAGACGATGAAACAGGCAAAATCTGGCATGATGTAGTAGGCCTGCCTTGGGACAGAATCGTAAAACTGGGCAAAGAAGACAACTTCTGGGAACACGGCACAGGCCCCTGCGGTCCTTGTACAGAAATCTACTATGACCGTGGCCCCGAATACGGCTGTGACAGCCCTACTTGCGGCGTAGGCTGTGACTGTGACAGATACATGGAATTCTGGAATCTGGTATTGACACAGTTCAACGCTGAAGAAGACGGCACATACACAGAACTGGCTATGAAAAACGTAGATACCGGTATGGGTCTGGAACGTATGGCAACCATCATGCAGGGTGTAGACTCCATTTTCGACGTAGATACCGTAAAATCCATCCGTGACGCTGTTTGCGCAAAAGCAAACGTAGAATACGGCAAAGATCATAAAACAGACGTTTCCGTTCGTGTTATCACAGACCATATCCGTTCCGTAACAATGATGACTGCTGACGGTGTACTGCCTTCCAACGAAGGTCGTGGCTATGTACTGCGTCGTCTGCTGCGTCGTGCGGCTCGTCATGGGAAACTCTTGGGCATCGAAGGCGAATTCCTGGCAGAACTGTCCAAATCCGTAATCGCTTGCAGCGGTGAAGCTTATCCCGAATTGGTGGAAAAACAGGATTACATCTTCAAAATCCTGTCCATCGAAGAAAACAGCTTCTATAAGACCATCGACAAAGGTATGGAAATCCTGAAAGCAGACATGGAAGAAATGAAAGCTGCCGGCGAAAAAGTGATGTCCGGTGAAAAATCCTTCCGTCTGTACGACACATACGGTTTCCCTGTTGACCTGACAAAAGAAATCTTGGCAGAAGAAGGCATGGAAATCGATGAAGACGCTTTCACAGCAGAAATGAAAGCACAGAAAGAACGTGCGCGTTCCGCAAGAGCAAAATCCAACTACATGGGCGCAGCAGAAACTGTTTACAACGAACTGCCCGTAGAACTGGAAACAGCTTTTGCTGGCTATGATGTATATGATGTAGCGAACGCAAAAATCGTTGCACTGGTTGCAAATGAAGCCGTTGCAGAAACTGCACAGGCTGGCGACACAGTAGCGGTATTCCTGGATAGAACACCTTTCTACGCAGAAAGCGGCGGTCAGGTAGGCGACCAGGGTGTTATCAAAACAGAAACAGGCGTTGTGAAAGTAACCAACTGCGTAAAAGTTGTTGGCGGCAAGATCGCACACATGGGTAAAGTGACAGAAGGTCTGGTGCAGGTAGGCGAAATGGCTTGCGCAAGCATCGATGTGGAACTGCGTATGGCTTCTTCCAGAAACCACAGCGCAACCCACCTGCTGCACAAAGCACTGCGTACCGTTCTGGGTACTCACGTAGAACAGGCTGGTTCCTATGTAAGCGCGGACAGACTGCGTTTTGACTTCACACACTTCGCAGCAATGACTGCTGATGAAATCAAAGAAGTAGAAAGACTGGTAAATGACGCTATCTTCGCAAGCTATGATGTACACACAGACGAAATGTCCATCGACGAAGCTAGAAACAGAGGCGCAATGGCACTGTTCGGCGAAAAATACGGCGAAGTGGTACGTGTGGTAGATATGGGCGGTTACAGCATCGAACTTTGCGGCGGTGCGCACCTGAAAAATACTGCACAGGTTGGTTCCTTCAAGATTCTGTCTGAAAACGGCGTAGCAGCTGGTGTGAGAAGAATCGAAGCGGTAACAGGTAAAGAAGCGCTGAAACATTATCAGGCACAGGAAGACGAAATCAAAGAAATCTGCCGTCTGGTGAAATCCACACCTGACAAACTGCTCTCTCGTCTGGAACAGCTGTTGGCAGAACAGAAAGAAACAGCAAAAGAACTGGAAAAACTGAAAGCCAAAATGGCGGGCGGTGCAGCAGACGAAATGCTCAGCGGCAAAGTAGAAATCGGCGGCGTTGCAGTGCTGGCGGCTGAAGTGAAAGATATGGACGGCAATGCGCTGCGTACCTTGGGTGACCAGCTGAAACAGAAACTGGGCAGCGGTGTAGTGGTACTGGCAAGCGGCAAAGACAGCAAAGTAAACCTGATGGCTATGGCAACTGACGATGTTGTGAAAAAAGGCGTACATGCCGGCAACATCATCAAAGCAGCAGCGGCTGTATGCGGCGGTGGCGGCGGCGGTCGTCCCAACATGGCACAGGCAGGCGGTAAAGACGCTTCCAAGATCGCAGATGCTCTGGAAAAAGCAAAAGCGGTTGTGGCAGAACAGCTGGGCTGATTGACTGAAGGCGTTACCCCATAAACAAAATCAAGCTGAAAATCTCTGGAAACGGAGGTTTTCAGCTTTTTTTGTATACCCTTTGAGGGGTTTTTGTATACGGCTGCCCATGGTAAAATAACAGCCTAATAAGAAGCGAAAATATAGCAAAAGGGGGCGAACCATGGGTCGCAGTGGAAGCAGATTATGGAAATACGCAGCAGCGGTGGGTGTTATGGGCCTGCTGCTGATGATGGCTGCCATTTTGGTTGCCAATCGCTGGGAGAATATGTTTGGCATCGCGGTACTTTTGGGATTGGTGTGTACCTGGATTGCGCTGCTGATGTTTGCGGTGGCATGGGTACAGGAGCTGTGGTATAGCTTTCGCAGGAAGGATTACCTGACGATGGTGATATGGCTTGCCCTTGGACTTTTGATCTTGATTCTTTCCGGCAGACGTATCTTTTTTTAAGCAAGAAAAACCCCCTCTGTTTCGAACAGAGGGGGTTTGTTACACTCTATGCAATATGATTTTATTTACCGATCAAAAGATAGGCATCAGTCTTTGCAGGGGATAAATTTCCCGATGATACCACCAACGATAGCGGGTACGATCCAAGCAAAGCCCATGGGAGCCAGAGGCAGGAATTTTACGAAGCCAGTAGGCAGACCGAAACCAGCCAGGATTTCCAGTGCACTTACGATGATAGCGAAGTATGTAGCAACACGGTAGATGTTTTTGTTCTTGATGGATTTGTGGAAGAACGCCAGGATGATCAGTACCAGTACGCCAGGGTATACCAGGTTCAGCAGAGGAGCGGAGAACTGGATGATTGTAGATACACCTGCGTTGGAGATCAGCCAGCTGAATACTACTACGATGATTACAACTTTTTTGTAGGAAACTTTACCGCCTGTCAGTTCTTCGAAGAAAGCGCCTGTGGAGGAGCTCAGACCGATTGCTGTTGTCAGGCAGGCAAACAGTACGATAACGCCCAGCAGGATAACGCCAGTGTTGCCGAACAGTGCTTTTGTGATAGCAACCAGCAGTGCTGTCTGGTTCAGACCCTGCATGTCAGCCAGGTTACATGTTGTTGCGCCCAGATATGTCAGACCGCCGTAGATAACGAACAGACCGATGGAAGCAACGCAGCTGGAGCTCAGGACTGCTTTAGACAGGGAGTGACCTTCTGTGTAGCCTTTGCCCTGTGCACTGGATGTGATGATCATGATGAAGATCATGGAAGCCAGTACGTCCAGTGTCTGGTAACCGTTCAGAGTACCGTTCTGTACGGGGTTTGTTGTTTCAGGTAGATCAATGGGGCCCAGAGGGGAGATGATACCTTTGATGATCATAACCAGCAGTGTGATAACCAGTACGGGTGTCAGGAAAGCGCCGATGATATCAACTACTTTGGAAGGACGAATTGTCAGAGCCAATACGATTGCGAAGAAGATCGCGGAGAAAATCCATGTGCTGAAGTTAGGAGCCAGAGGCTGCACACCGATTTCAAATGTGGTCGCTGCTGTACGAGGGATTGCAAGCAGGGGCCCAATACACAATACGGCGATACAGTTGATAATGGTGGAAGGAACCTTACCCATTACGTCTGTGATACCGTTGATTTCAAACTGTCCTTTACGAACCAGTGCCAGGATGGCAACCAGTGCCAGACCTACGTCAAAGATGAAGAAGAACAGGAAGCCAATGAACCAGGATGTACCGGACTGCTGACCCAGCAGGGGCGGGAAAATCAAGTTGCCGGCGCCGAAGAACATGGCAAAGAGCGCACCACCAATGACTAGGATGTCACTAAATTTTTGCTTTTTTTCCATAGAATACAACCTCCTTATATTTTTCTCTCAGAAAAAAATGAATAATGACATGACGCTTAGTTTTGTACATATTGCATGTGAGAAAACCATAAGCTTAAGATATATTATGCAGAAAAAAACCAAAAAACACAAACAAACTAGGAATACTTTGGCGAAACTTTTTGTGTTAAAAGTTTCTTTATAATATTGTTTTATATCTATTTAAGTGTCAAAAGATGAAAAATAAAAATAAAATGAAGCAAAATTCATGGAAATTTGTATTTTGAAGAAATAGACGGCATGTACATGAAGTGTTGAGAAAAACATGTTTTTTTTGAGAAACATTAGGCAAAAACACAAAAGTATTCATATTTTCAAAGGATAATATTTACAAAAGGTGAGCATCTTTGATAAAAAAATTCAAAAAACAGGCAGGGAATTATGAATAAATATTTTCTGTATAAAAACTTAACATTCTACTTAGAATAAACATCTTTGTGAAAAAAAGGTGAAAAAAATATGGTTTTTCCCATGCCTTCAGAGGTGTTTTTTTCCGCCTTTCTCGTGATCTTTGTTCTGATGCAAATACAAAATAAGTCTGTTAATGACAGGTAATTTATGGTATAATGTGAACGAAAAAACAAATCTCTGTTTTTTCTTCTTGGGGCAGAATTTCTTTCGGAAGATTGGAATTTCAACGGTTCAAAGGGAATTTTGCCAAGGGAGGGAAGCGGCGGATGCTGCATCTTGTCTGAGAACTGCGGACAAAAATCTGCCGCAGCAGATCAACTGCCGCATACTGTTGTATGGCTACTGACAAGAAAAAAACAGGGATAATGGGAAGACGAAAAAGCAGGTGATGGGGATTTATGAAGGAAATCAGCGTACATGTGGGCAAACGGATCCGTTTGTATCGTAAAATGAAAAATATGACCATTGAAGTCTTTGCGGGACTTATAAATAAAAGCAAGGCCACCGTATCGAAGTATGAGAACGGGGACATTGCCATAGATATTGAAACATTGTTCATCATTGCCAATGCACTGGATATTTCCGTCAATCAGCTTATTGATTATGATAAAGAGGTAGAGGAAACCGAAACACGGGTGGATCTTTCCGGCAGACGCCATGGGAAAACCCGGATGTATCTTTATTTCTATGACGGCCGCCGCAGCCGTATCGTCCGCAATGTCATCGACATTCGGGGAACCGGAGAAAACGGCATGTTCAGCGCCGATCTGTATGCGGATGTGGACGATTATTCCAACTGTTATAAATGTAAGTATCTCTATCACGGCACCATGCGCCGCTATGATACCTTCAGCAATTTCCAGTTTGAAAACCAGAATAATAAGATGGAACGGGTATTTCTCTACGCCATCAATTCTTTCAGCCCCGCAGGGCGCATGATCGGCATGTTTTCCGGCCTTTCCATACAGCCTATGCTGCCGGCGTCCTTCAAATTCGTCCTTTCACCGGACATTATGGAAGAAAATGAAGAACTGAAAGAAATCCTCCGCTTTTCAAAGGAAGATATCCGCACCATGAAAAAAATGAACATGTTCATTGTGAACCAGCATTTGTGATATATAAATAGGAAATGTCGGACAAAGATGTAAGACAAAACCCCCTAAACCGAAAGGTACAGGGGGTTCTTTTTTAGATGCGATCGGTGAGGGAAAGCATCATCAGCAGGCCTGCCATGCGTACGGTCTGAGGAGATGGCGCACAGCTTTCTTCGCCGGAACGGTCACGGACAGCCAATGGACTGCCTTCCGCCAGAGAATATGCCACATTTTGCTGAATCTGTCCCATGGTGTGAAAGAGCATCAGACTGCGGCAGATTTCATCCAGACGGCTTTTTCCGGCATCGTCGGTGAATGCCCGCAGTGCCCGCAGCAGCGTCACTTCCCGAGGAGGATGTTCCACGGCGTCTGCTTGCTGCATGGCGGCAGCTGCCTGTATTTTTTGCAGATAATCCTGTTCCACCCTTGTCTGCATGGCTTGCAGAAAGGTATGCAGTTCGTTTCTGGCGTTGTCTGTGTTTTGCAGGACTTTTGCCAGATGGAATACATTGTTTTCTTCCATAAAAAGATCGCTCCTTTCATTCAGGCAGACAGGAAGGCTCCAAAAGCCCGCCGTTTTTCTCGGCGGCGGCACAAAGGCGTTGTTTCACCTGACTGGGTGTGAGGTTTGGAAATCGCTCCAGCAGACAGGCTGCCATGCCGCTGACCATAGGCGTTGCCATAGATGCGCCGCTCATGGCGATGTAGCTGTGGTCGACAATGCTGCTTTTGGAACGGTTCTGAAGGGAAAAGTTATAATTCGGTGAAAGAACGGAGATGATGTTTTCCCCATGTGCCCACAGATCAGGCTGACCTACGGATGTGGTCTGTTTTGAGGGAAACCATTCTCTGTCCTCCCATGTACCCACAGAAAGAATGCTGGGACTGAGGGATGGCGGCGGCAGAAAGTGTGCGCCGCCATCGGGATTGGCAGCGGCGGCTACCACCACAATGCCTTTGTGCCAAAGGGATTCCACTGCTTCCTGCAGAGGACGATGAACCCTTCTGTCATTGGTGCCTATGGATAAATTGACTACTTTTATATTATATTTTGCGGCGTTGTCCAATATCCATCGCATGGCACGAATGGCACGCAAAGAAGTCCCTTGTCCCATAGCATCCAAAATCTTCAGAGAAATGATGTGCGCCTGGGGGGCAATGCCGCGATAACGTCCGCCGGAAAGTGTACCGTTGCCACAGGCGATGCCTGTGACATGGGTGACAGGCGCAAAAAAGGGATAAGGGACAGGGGATGCCGCATATCCATAGGCAAAAGGGGGGAAGAACGATGGAACGGGCAGCCATTTATTGTAGATTGTCGGTAGAGGACGCACAGCGGCAGGAAGGGAAAGACAGTGAAAGCATCGCCAATCAGAAAGAATTGCTTCTAGCTTATGCGGCGAAGAAAGGATGGCAGGTGACAGGCATCTATGTGGATGAGGATTATTCGGGGCTGCGGGAAGATCGGCCTGGTTTTCAGAAGCTCATTGCCCATGGCAGAGAAGGACGGTTTTCTGTGATTTTGTGCAAGACCCAATCCCGCTTTACACGAAATTTGGTAACAGCGGAGCGGTATTTTTATGAGTTGTTTCCCTTGTGGGGCATACGGTTTGTGTCTGTGGTGGATGGAGTAGATACGGCAAGACGGGAGAATAAACGGGCCAGCCAGATCAATAGCCTTATCAATGAGTGGTACTGCGAGGAATTATCCGATAATATCCGGGCGGTTTTGCGCAGGAAACGGGAAATGGGGCAATATTTGGGGAATTATGCCCCTTATGGCTATGAGAAAAGTCCTTTTGACCATCATGTATTGGTGCCTTGCTCTCAAAGAGCGCAGGTGGTAGCAGGTATCTTTCGGCTGTATCTCATGGGATTTTCCTGTGGTGGTGTGGCGGCAGTGCTGAATGGCTGCGGTATATTGTCCCCGGCCATGGCATTGGCCCAGGAGGGGAAGGACTGCGGCAGAAAGGCGAAAGGCATTTGGACAGCATCTACCGTATGCAAGATATTGAAAAATCCCGTATATTTGGGAAATATGGTGCAGGGAAAAACAGAAAAGATCAGTTATAAACAGAAAAAAAGCCGCCCTTGCCCCAAAGAGCGTTGGACGGTGGTCTGCCATACCCATGCGCCGCTGATTTCGGAGGAGCTATTTGAGGCAGTCCAAAAGAAAATGGCGAAAAACAGAAAGACATAAAAAACAGCGGAGAAACTTGAGAAGATTTCTCCGCTGTTTTTTTGAAAATCAAACCATCTGGTTGACTTTAAAGATCAGTTGGAATGCTCTGCGGGAATTGGCAATATGGGTTTCGATGGCTTTGCGAAGTCCTTCTGGATCGGCAGCAAGGGCTGCGTCCAGAATCGCCTGATGTTCTTCCACACATTCGCAGTCCCGATAATGGGGCTGATTGAAGTATGTGCCGGCAGAGAATGTGAAGGGCTGCAAATCTTTGAGGACTTCCACAGCTTTCTGATTGCCGGAAGCAGTCAGATACAGCACATGGAATTCCAGATCCAGCTGGAAATAGCCTTCTGCGTCCACAGTGGAATCATTGCAGGAAATAAACTGTTTCTGTTTTTCCATGTTTTCCAGAAGCTGCTGGCGCAGGGTACTGTTGTAATTGAGGGTGGTGATGATATCTTTGATGAAGAATGTGTCCATCATCAGACGGATGTCAAAGGTATCGTTCAGTTCATGGGGCGTCAGTGTGCGTACACTCATGCCCTTGTTGGGGGTGTTGACCACCAGTTTTTCTTCTGCCAGACGCTGCAACGCCTGTTTGACAGGTGTGTCGCTGACACCGTATTTTCTTGCCAGTTCTTTGATGTTGATTTTTTCTCCGGAGACCAATTGTTTATTGGTGATGTCTTTTTTAATGTCCGCATAAATCTGATCGGCTAGTGTGATTTTTTCGCTCATATCTACTTGCTCCCCCTCCGCTTGCAGTGTTCACAAAACTGTTGATAATGCATCTATCTCTATTGTAAGACGGGTTGTGTAAAAATTCAATAGAGAAATTATGTGAATCCGTTTTATATGATAGATAAATACGCCTTGTAAGCAGTGAAAAAGAAGGATGTTTTTCGCAAAATGGGATTTTGAAAAAGGGAAAAATGAATAAAATAGGATGTATATATTTGTAAAAAGCGCATAATGATTCAAAATGTTTGTTCTATATGCATAATAAAGGTGTTTTTATGTGGCGGATAAATGTTTTTAAATTGGAGGAAATACCAATTGAAAATTAGAATTGGATTAAATATAATCTAATATAAAGTTTAATCTAATCAAAAAGAAGTTTTATTTTTCAAAACGAAGTTGGTTTTAAATAAGAAAAAAGAACTTCTTTTAAAAAAGGTGTGCTTTTGTGAGGATTCTAAAGAAAAAGAGGGAGGAGTAAGTATGAAAAAAAGACTCGGTGTTCTGGCGCTGGCAACTGCCATGCTGCTGGGGATGACCGGCTGCGGCGGACAGAAGGAGGAAACCGCAGAACCCGCAACACCCACAGGGGTTGTGGAAAAGAAGGTAGAGCCTGTTACCTTTGAATCAGGCGTGGAACTGCAGGAAGACTGCAAACATCTGATTTATGCACTGGGGAATGCCCCTGCTACTATTGACGCGGCGAAATTCTTCAAAATGCGTCTGGAGCAGGAAACCAATGGTGCTATGACCGTAGATATTTATACAGATAACGTATTGGGCGGTGAACGTGAACTGCTGGAAAGCTGTCAGTTTGGTGACTATGACATCGTACTGGCAACAAACGCAACAGTAGCTGCTTTCTGTAACGATATTTACTGTCTGGATATTCCCTGGATTTTCGAAAATAAACAGCAGGTATATGAAGTGCTGGACGGCGAACTGGGTGACTACCTGGGTGAACAGCTGAACGAAGTTGGTTTCCAGCTGCTTCAGTGGCAGGAAAACTCTTTCCGTACACTGTCTACTACAGATAAACCCATCGAATCCATGGATGACCTGAAAGGTCTGAAGATTCGTATCATGGAAAACGAACTGCAGCTTGCACAGTGGAAAGCGTATGGCGCGAACCCTACACCCATGGCCTTCACAGAACTGTTCACCGCTTTGCAGCAGGGTACAGTAGACGGCCAGGACAACGGCGCTGAACTGACATGGCAGTCTAAATTCCAGGAAGTACAGAAATACTATGTTTATACAAAACATATTTATTCCCCTTATGTTATCCTCATGAGTGGAGAAACATTCAACGGTCTGACACCGGAAGAACAGGAAATCATCATGAAAATCTCCGATGAAGCTGTTGCTTATGAACGTGAAAGATGTTCCGAATACGAAGCAGTTGCTTTGGAAAACATCAAAAGCTACCCCGGCATGAATTACGCGGAACTGAGCCCTGAAGTGGTGGAAGAAATGAAAGCTGCTTGTGCCGGCATCAAAGATCTGGCTTATGAAAAGGTAGAACATCCTGAAGTTATCGATCTGCTTTACAGCGAAGCCGAAAAAGCGAAAGAAAAATATCCCGCAGAACAGACAACAGACGCACCGGCACAGACAGAAGCTGATGCAGCACCTGCGGCGTAAAGATACAGGGGAGGGAAAAAGGTATGAAGTTTTTGAATGAACATCTGGAAGCATGCTTTATCGTGCCTTTGATGTTTTTGATGAGTATTATCATTTTTGTTCAGGTTGTCATGCGTTATGTATTCCATAGCTCTCTGACATGGTCTGAAGAAATGGCAAGATATCTGTTTGTATGGCTGGTTTATTTCTCTGTGGCTTACACAGCGAAAAAAGAAGCCCATATCCGCATCGACGCTGCCATCAATATCTATCCTAAAAAAGCGCGTCCTTATGTGGAAATCCTCAGTGAAATCATCGTATTGGCTTTTGCCATCTTCATTGCGGTAACATCTGTAACCGTTTTCCAGAAAATCTCTGCCAGCGGTCAGATTTCTCCCGCGCTGCATGTGCCCATGCAGTTCGTATACGCAGCACCTCTGGTTGGCTTCTTCTTGACAGCTATCCGCCAGATTCAGTGCATCATTAGAAGAATCAAAGCATTGCATAATCATGAGGAGGTGCAGGAAGCATGACAACTGGAGCTATTGCAGCAGTGGTATTTATCACATTGATCGTCAGCCTTGTTTTGACTGTTCCCATCGGTTTCTCCCTGGGGATCGCTTCCTTGGCTTATATCTTCGCTACGGATCAGCTGACACTGGGCTTTGTAGCGCGTAACATGGTAACTGGTACAGACTCTTTCCCCATCATGGCGATTCCATTCTTCGTATTCGCCGGTGAACTGATGGGCGGCGGCGGTATTTCCAAACGTCTGCTGGACGTTGCCAACGTATTCTTCGGCAGAATCCGCGGCGGTCTTGCCATCGTAACCGTTGTTGTATGTATGTTCTTCGCAGCTATTTCCGGTTCCGGCCCTGCAACCGTAGCAGCTGTCGGCGGTATGGTTGTTCCTACTATGCTGGAAAAAGGCTATGATAAAAAATTCGTACTGGCGCTGATCGCTGCCGCTGGTTCCATCGGCGTTATCATCCCGCCCAGTATCCCTATGGTTGTTTACTCCGTAACCGTAAACAGCTCCGTAAGCTCCCTGTTCCTAGCGGGCTTCATCCCTGGTATCCTTATCGGTCTGGTACTGATCGCTTACAGCTACTTCTACGCAAGAAGCGCTGGTTATAAAGGCGACACAGAACCTTTCAGCATCGGCCGTGCGCTCCGTGAAGTATGGAGAGGTAAATGGGCGCTGCTGTCTCCCGTTATCATCCTGGGCGGTATCTACGGCGGTATCTTCACACCAACAGAAGCAGCTGCTGTATCCGTAGTTTACAGCTTGATTATCGGTCTGTTCGTACATAAAGAACTGAACTTCAAACAGATGCTGGACGTAACAAAGAGAGCTTGCGAAACAACCGCAACCATCCTGGTGGTTATCGGCTGCGCAACAGGTTTCTCCAAAGTCCTGACACTGGGCCGTATCCCTACAACCGTTGCAACACTGCTGACAACTATGACAGACAGCAAAGTGCTGATCCTGCTTTTGATCAACCTGCTGCTGCTGTTGGTAGGCTGCTTCATGGAAACTGTATGTGCTATCATGATCCTGGCTCCCATCCTGTTCCCTGTTGTAACAGCTCTGGGCGTTGACCCCGTTCACTTCGGTATCATCATGGTAACCAACTTGGCTATCGGCTTCATCACACCTCCTCTGGGTGTAAACCTGTTCGTTGCTTCCCGTGTTGGGAAAACGACGCTGGATGTGGTCATCAAGGGGATCATCCCCTTCCTGGTGCTGATGATCGCAACACTGATGCTGATCACTTATGTACCTGCAATTTCTATGTTCCTGCCTAATCTGTTAGGTTAAAGAAGGAAGGCGAAAAAAATTATGCAGTGGTGTAAAAATGCTTGCAGCCACTTGGTAGATGCTTGCATCATCGTACTGGTAGCATTTCTCATGTTCCAGTAATTAATCGGATAATCTCTAACTCCTACATATAAAAGCATTATAAGAAAATGGAAGAGGCAGCGCCTATGTGAAAAACATAGGCGTTGTTTCTTTTTTTGCGCCTGTCACATGGGTCCCGTGTCCGTTATCGTCGTAAGGCGTTGTCCGTCCGTTGATGAAATCCCGAAAAGCGATGATGCGGTCAGTAGGTATGGTAAAATCCGCCACAGGAGAGATGCCTGTGTCCAGTATGGCAATGCCGATGCCTTTTCCTGTGGGGAATGATTTCTGCGAAATGGCGGTATCTGTAAAATGCTCCATTTGAAAGACCCCCTTTCTGACAGAGTATGCATGGGGCAGTTTTTGGGGAATGAGAAAGAAGTTCTTTTTTTCCCTTTGACGGCATATCTTTTGATGAAGGACAGGATGGAGGGAATACCATGGAGGAAAACCGGAAAACAGAACTCATGAATCTGGCAGGAAGGCTGGAAAGACTGCGCAGGCTCATGGGGCAGGATATGCCGCAGCCTGTACAGCAGTCTGCGCCGGCAGTGGAGGAGGAAGGGGAAAAGCAGGAGAAAATGCTCATGGCAGCCATTCCTTTTCTGGATCAGGAGTATCAAAGGGATCTGTATGTAGTGGTGCGGCTCATGGAAATGCGGCGGATGCTCACAGGCGGCGTCCTTCAGGCCCGCAGCCGGGATACTCTGCCGCCATCTGTGCGCAGAAGGCAGATGCTTTCAGCCATTCGCCCCTGCCTGTCCCAAGGCGAACAGACAAGACTGGATACCCTCATGCGTGTTATGGACGCAAGGGAGATCCTCATACAAAAGGAGGGATTGGATGGACTGGACAAAGGCACAAATGGAAGCGCTGGGCGAGGAACGGCTGCGGCTGATCCGGGAAGCTCAGGAAAAAAGCAAGGATAAAACAGGACTGGAACGATTGGATGTTTTTCTGGAATATGGAGAAGCATTGGCGCAAGGAGGCAGCCTTTCCAAGGAAGAACAGAAAGCCCTGCTGGCGGCAGTATCTCAGAATCTGCCGGAAGGCGACCGCGCACAGATGCAGCAGATCATGGGACTTATGGGATTGTAAAATAGAAAAAATACGGCGTATTTTCCAAAGAGGAAATACGCCGTATCTGTTTACCGGGAAAGCAGATCCAGCAGCAGAAGCACCGCCGCCGGAGAACAGCCGCCGGAAGTCTGTCTTGCCTGGTTTTTCTGTGGTTTCGCTTTTTGTTTTTGGGGCGCAAAGGGTGCGGGGATCTCTCGTTTTCCATACATACATACCACCTCCTGTCATTACTTTATGCGGCTGTGAGAAAGTTTTTTCACTTTTTTTGCACGGACAGAGGATTTTATGTTATGATAAAAAAGATTGAAAAAACAGAAGTAGAAATGATTGGTGTGTATGAAAAAGGAACGACGGGAACGGAACTTCCGCATATTGGAGTTCCGTGAAAATCAATATGATATTATCGGCGATGTCCACGGCTGTTATGACGAGCTGATCCAGCTGGTGGAAAAGCTGGGCTACCGGGAGGAAAACGGCATTTATGTCCACCCGGATAAACGGCGGCTCATTTCCGTTGGGGATGTGTCCGACAAAGGCCCTGCGAATTTGGCGTGCCTGAATTTCTGGATGGATCAAGTGGCCTATAACGGCGGTTTCTGGATTCATGGCAACCACTGCAATAAGCTTTACCGCTATTTCCTGGGGAACCGTGTGCGGATCTCTCATGGCTTGGAAAAAACCGTGGCGGAATTGGACAAACTCAGCCGGGAAGAACGGCAGGCCTTCCGCTGCCGCTATATGCAGTGCTATGAAAGCCAGTGCTACTATCTTTTGCTGGATAAAAAGAGGCTGGCTGTGGTTCATGGGGGCTTGCAGGAAGAAAACATGGGCTATTTTTCCGGGAAGATACGGGCAGTGTGCCTTTACGGCGAAACCACTGGCGAAACAGACGAAAACGGCAGACCGCAGCGACGGGACTGGGCGGCGTCTTACCATGGGAAAGCCTTGGTGGTTTATGGACATACGGTGGCAGAACGCCCGGATTTGGTAAATAACACCGTTGACATCGACCAAGGGTGTGTGTATGGCGGCTATCTCACAGCCCTGCGCTATCCAGAAATGGAGTTTGTGCAGGTGCGCGGGAAAGTGTATGCCCATTATCGTGGTGACGGCAAAGTGCCGGAATGAAAAGAGAACGGATGAGCCTAAAGCAACTTCCCCTTAAGAAAACATTGATTTTCCTTTCCTTGATTTCTTAAGGGGAATTGCGACGGCTGTCTTCATAAGAAAACATAGCAAATAAAATTCGAACAAAATAAGAAAGCCAAAATCCTTTGTAATCATAAGGACTTTGGCTTTTTTTGTTTTCTTATGAAGATGCCCCCAAAGGGGTTCATCTGTTTTTTATTGGGAAGATGCACTTCTGGCGTGCTTTTTTGCCCGTCAGGTGGTGGAAAGAGCAGCGTGTTTTTGTTACCATGATAGATAAGGAGGGATTTTCATGGATTTGGGAAAAAATATCGCAAAGGCGAGAAAGAACGCCAGCATGACACAGGAACAGCTGGCGGAAAAATTGCAGGTGGCAAGACAAACTGTTTCCAAATGGGAAGCGGGCACCACTGTGCCTACGGTACCAGGATTGGTGAAACTGGCTGAAGTGCTGCAAACAGACTGCAACAGCCTTTTGGCAGAAGAAGAAAAACAGCCGGAAATCAAACAGACAGAAACGGGCTATGTGGTGGATTGGACGAAACTCTATCCCATATTGGTGACTTATCAGCAGGAAATGGACTGTGCCCCCTACGAAGCCCAGTTTGCTGCCATGATTCGGGAAGTCCAGAAAACATACGGTTATTCCGCAGAAGATGCCATGCTGGCATTGAAGGACATTTTCGCAAAAACATATTTCAAAGAATTCCAGCCGTGATTTTGGGGCATCTTCATAAGAAAACAAAGAAAGCTGAAATCCTTGCCATATAGAGGATTCCAGCTTTCTTATTTTTACTGAGATTTGATTTGCTATGTTTTCTTCTGAAGACAGCTGTTGCACTTCCCCTTAAGCAATCAAGGGAAAGGAAAAGCAGTATTTTCTTAAGGGGAAGTTGCTTTGGCTGGATTTTTTGTATCCATGGACAATACGCCCATTCTCTGCTATGCTGAGAAAAAGGGGGCAGTAAGATGAAAAAAATTGATCTGCATAAATTGGACATGTTTTTTGATACCCATCGACATTCTCTGAAATTCTGGTTCGTTCTCTATTTGATTGGGAATGCCTTTGATTTTTGGCGAAAATCTTCACTAGACTGGTTGGCACATGGCATTATGGCTTTGGTTTTTCTGTATTGTGCCCGGTGTGTCTTGGTATTTTTTAAACAAGGCAAAGTGGAGGCAACTCCCGGGAAAATGTGGGTGACTTTTGCCATTTGCTTGGCGGCTGCGGGGATCTGTTTGCTTTTGTGCATCCTATCGTTTTGAGAAAGGAAGAATCTTATGGAAAAACCGAAATTACTTTTATTTTTAGACCGCCATCCCTTCATCCGAAACAATATGCAGAAGGTTTTGACTGTCTGCATGTTTCTGGATTTGCTGGCAGGAGTGTTTGAGCAGTACCAGATGACTGGGCCTTTGGCGGCAATCTCTGCATGGACAACGGTATTCTTTGGGCTGTGTGCCGTTTTGTACTGGTGTATGCTGCGGGAGTATCAGCAGACACAGGACGCATGGCATTGGGCATCGGATGGGTATGAGCGGCAGCTGAGATTTTTTGTGGTGGCAGCGGCGGCCATGGCTGTTTTCAATGCTGTGAAATGTGCCATCTATTTTATTGGAAATTAAAACGGGGAAACCTTGGATTTTACAGGGTTTTCCCTATTTTTTTACAGAAAAAAAGAGGATTTTTTTGTGGAAGAAGCGTATTTTTTTATTAAGGAAGAAAAAGGAGGGATGGATATGAAGTATTTGCGATGGATAGCACTTTTGACAGCGGCGTTCCTTTTGACAGCCTGTGCTGCAAAAGAGGAACCTCCGGCTTTTGATGAAACTGCCTTTCTGGAGGAGATCAAGCCCAATGTGGAATGTCTGAACCAGTGTGAATTGGAATTGTTTGGGGCGGAAGTGGATGTTGATACTACCTATTATGGAGTTTATGAAAGCGAAGAAGCCTATGACAACGGGGAAGGCACTGTTGCAAAGCTCTATCTTCCCGGCGAGGAGGAACAGGTGGCGTCCTATTTTGAAGATCCTACCATGTCTTCCTATTATAAAGTATCCAATTTCCAGACAAATGCGGAAGTTCGCGACAGCCTGCGGAACTACCTGTCAGATGCCGTCATTGACGAAGTGTTCCATGACGATTTTCTGGAATACGAAGGCGCTCTTTATCTGCGGCGGGGGAGCAGAGGTTACGGCGCTGTGACCATTGATTTGGACAGTCTGAAATTTGTAGAACAGAAAAATGATCGATATTATGTTACTGTGGACTATCTGCTTTTTGAGGAATACGACGAAACCATGTTGTTGGAGTTTGAAAATAGAGATGGTCATTGGATTTTGTCGGACAAAGAAAAATATATATGACAAAGAAAAAATCTCGAAAATAAGGAGGGATGAGAATGGAATATCGTTTGTTTCAAGAAGAATTGGAGGAAAAAATACTGAGTCCTCTGGCGGCAAAAAGCGCCGCATCCAAAGGGCGGCTGCGCCCAGAGGAAAAGTGCGATTTCCGCACGGATTTTCAGCGGGACAGAGATCGTATTATACACTGCAAGGCCTTTCGGCGCATGAAGCATAAGACACAGGTGTTCATCTCTCCCGAAGGAGATCACTACCGCACCCGTTTGACCCATACTTTGGAGGTTGCCCAGATTGCCCGCACCATTGCCAGAGCATTGCGGCTCAATGAGGATTTGACAGAAGCCATTGCTTTGGGTCACGACTTGGGGCATACGCCTTTTGGCCACGCCGGGGAGCGGAAACTGGATGAACTTTGCAAAGACTGGGGAGGTTTTGCCCATAATGAACAGAGCCTTCGCGTGGCAGACCGTCTGGAAAAAGACGGCAAGGGGCTGAATCTCACCTGGGAAGTCCGGGATGGTATACTGAACCACCGTACCAGCGGACACCCTGCCACACTGGAAGGGAAGATCGTACAGCTTTCAGATAAAATCGCATATACCAACCACGACATTGACGATGCCATTCGGGCAGGTATGCTCCGCCCTGAGGATATTCCGGCGGAATATGTGGCAGTCATGGGGGGAACGTCCAGCAAACGCATCAATGCCATGATCCGGGATACCATATTACATAGCACCGGAATCAATGACATCTGCATGAGTCCGGAAATGCGGGCGACCCTGACGGGACTGCGGGCATTCATGTTCCGGAAGGTCTACCATAGTGACATTGCCACCAGTGAGCATGAAAAAGCCCAGAAGATTGTAGGCGACCTTTTTGCCTACTATCTGGAACATCCACAGGAGATGGAGGGAGAGTTCCGCCGCCTCATGGAAGAAGGAGAAACGGTGGAGCAGACCGTCTGCGACTATGTTGCCTGCATGACAGACCGTTTTGCCGTGGCAAGGTTCAAGAAACTCTTTATTCCTGCGGAATGGAGCGTCCTTTGATTTATTGATGGATTTTTGCGAAAAATCGGAGTTTTGTGGTCGGTTTTTGTACAAATATACAAAACGTCGCCAAAAGGGAGGATTTTTCGGGGAAATGTCGAAATCATAGAGTATAGCAGGAGAAAGGAAGTGTAACAGCTTCCTTTCTCCAATGTTTACGGAAATTCCAGAAACGTTGTTTCCAAAAAGGCGGAAGGGGGGAAGGACAATGCGGTATCCGAGAGAGCTGATTGAGGAAATCCGTATGCAAAATGACATTGTGGATGTCATTTCCCAATACGTTCCGTTGAAGCAAAAGGGCAGTTCTTACTTCGGACTTTGCCCTTTCCATCACGAAAAGACTCCGTCTTTTTCCGTCAACAGTGAAAAACAGTTTTATTACTGTTTTGGCTGTGGAGCGTCCGGGAATGTATACGGCTTTCTGATGGAAATGGAAAACTGTGATTTTCCAGAAGCGGTGAAAAAACTGGCGGAGCGCGCCAATATCCCTTTGCCGGAGCCACAGATGACGGGACAGGCTCTCGCCATGGAGCGGCTGAAGGCAAGGCTCTTTGAGATGCATCGGGCGGCAGGAAGGTTTTATTATGATACCCTCCAGTCGGAAGAAGGCGCACCGGCACGGGCTTATCTGGAGCGGCGGCAGCTGAAGCCAAACCTTGCCAGAAAGTTCGGTATCGGCTATTCCCCAGACCGCAGACATGCCCTTTTCGACCACTTGAAGGGATTGGGATATTCCGTAGAGGATATGGTCAAAAGCGGCTTAGTTATTCCCGATAAGGAAGGAAGCGGCTACCACGACCGTTTCCGGGGACGGCTTATGTTCCCCATATTCGACGCGCAAGGACGCGTGGTAGGGTTTGGCGGCAGAATCCTAAGCAAGGGGGAACCTAAGTATCTGAACTCCCCCGAAACCATACTGTTCAGCAAGAGCCGCAATCTATACGGGCTGAACTTTGCAAAAGCTGCCAGAAAGAAGGAGCTCATTCTGGTGGAAGGATATATGGATATGATTTCTGTCTATCAGGCAGGATTCCATAATGTGGTGGCGTCTTTGGGAACGGCATTCAACCGGGAACACGCCATGACATTGAAGAAATACGCCGAGGACGTGATCCTGCTTTACGACAGCGACGAAGCAGGCACAAACGCCGCCCTCCGTGCCATTCCCGTATTGGTGGAAAATGGATTCCATGTACGGGTGACACAGGTGCCTGACGGCAAAGACCCCGACGAATTTATCAAACAAAACGGCTCAGCAGAGTTTTCCAAGCTGCTGGTCAATGCCGTTCATTATATATCGTTCCAGATCGCCTGCATCCGCAGGAAATACGCCCTGGACAACCCGGAACATCGGGTGCGCTTTGCCACAGAGGCGGCGCAGATTTTGACAAAATTGGAAAGCGACATCGAGCGGGATGTGTATACCGCCGAGGTCAGCCGTATGACAGGGGTGGAGGAAAGCGCCATCCAGAATGAAATACGGAAACTTCGCCGCAAAGAAGATGAGGCATTCCAGCAGGAAGCCCAGAAGCGGCAGGTACAGATGCAAAGGCAGTACGGCGGCAGAGAAAAGGAAGATAAGGGGCTGTTGGACGCCCAGAAAAGTTTGTTGTATTTTTCTGCCAGCCATCGGCATATATATGAAATTTTACAGAAGGTGTTGGATAAGGACGATTTTCCCACAGAGGTCTACGGCAAGGCATTTGAAGCCATGGGCACTTTATGGGAAGAAGCGGGGAATGTGTTCCCTGCGGAACTGATCAGTTTTTTTGAGGAAGGCGAAGCGCAACGGCGTGTCACGGAGATTTTCGCGGCACAACCGCCGGCAGACGATGGGTTTGACCTGCAAAAAGCCGTCAATGAAGCCGCAAAAGTATTGAAGCGGGCAAAGATCGACCGAAAAACGGCACAGGCATCCACCGTGGAGGAAATCCAACAGCTGGTGGAGGAGAAAAGAAAGCTGGAGGCACTGCATATTACCATCTGATATGGTTAGACTATAAGGAACACAGAAAGGGAGGATTGCTTTGAAATCCGTCGAAGAAACCACATTGTTGACCAGACTGGAAGAACTGGTTGCCATGGGCAAAAAGAAGAAAAGCGTATTAGAGTATAAAGAGGTCATGGACCATCTGGCGGATTTGGACTTGGACCCCGACCGCATCGATCGGATTTATGAATATCTGGAAACACAGGGCATTGATATCCTGGGCAACCTGGACGCAGAAGAAGAAGTTGAAAAAGACCTTGACTTGACACTGCCCGAAGGCATCAATATCGACGACCCTGTCAGAATGTATCTGAAGGAAATCGGTAAAGTGCCTCTGCTTTCCGCAGAGGAAGAAGTGGAACTGGCACAGCGTATGGAAGACGGCGACGAAGCTGCCAAAAAGAAACTGGCAGAAGCCAACCTGCGTCTGGTTGTCAGCATCGCAAAAAGATATGTAGGTCGTGGGATGCTGTTCCTTGACCTGATTCAGGAAGGCAATCTGGGGCTTATCAAAGCCGTGGAAAAATTCGATTACCACAAGGGCTATAAATTCTCCACCTATGCCACATGGTGGATTCGCCAGGCAATCACCAGAGCCATTGCCGATCAGGCAAGAACCATCCGTATTCCCGTACACATGGTGGAAACCATCAATAAACTCATTCGTATCTCCAGACAGCTGCTTCAGGAATTAGGCCGTGAACCGACCGCAGAAGAACTGGCAGTGGAAATGCAGATGCCCGAAGAAAAGGTTCGTGAAATCATGAAAATCGCACAGGAACCTGTTTCTCTGGAAACTCCCATCGGCGAAGAAGAAGACAGCCATCTGGGTGACTTTATCCCCGATGACGATATTCCCGCCCCTGCGGAAGCGGCAGCATTTACCCTGCTGAAAGAACAGCTTATCGAAGTGCTGGATACCCTCACCGAAAGGGAAGAAAAGGTATTGCGCCTGCGCTTTGGTCTGGACGACGGACGTGCCAGAACACTGGAAGAAGTGGGCAAAGAATTCAATGTCACACGAGAAAGAATCCGTCAGATCGAGGCAAAAGCCCTGCGTAAACTGCGTCATCCCAGCCGCAGCAAAAAACTGAAAGATTATCTGGAATAAGAAACACAAGTGGCAGGCGGCAGGCGTACCCAAAAGGGGTATGCTTGCCGCCTGTTTTGCATAGAAAGGAAACAGGTTATGGATATTTCAAAACGATTGCAGGCAGTGGCAGGACTGGTAACACGCCGCAGTATGGCAGACATCGGCACCGACCATGGCTATGTGCCTTTGTACTTATATGAACAGAGGAAAATCGACCGCGCACTGGCTTGCGACCTGAACAAAGGCCCTCTGGAAAAAGCAAAGGAAAACATCGCCGCCATGGGCGCAGGGAACGCCATCGAAACCCGTCTGGGAAGCGGACTTTTGCCTGTACATACAGGGGAAGTGGAAAGTGCCGTTATTGCAGGCATGGGCGGTATGCTCATTTGCCGTATCCTCAAAGAAAGCGAAGACGTGGCAAAAAGCCTGAAAGAATGGATTCTTTCTCCCCAGCATGATTTAGACGCTGTGCGCCAGACTGTGTGGGATTTTGGTTTTGCCATTGATGAGGAAATCATGGTGAAAGAGGACGGGAAGTATTATCATATTTTCCGCTGTATCCCCGGCGAGGAAAGAGAGAAAACACCTGCCTCCCTTTTTTACGGCGGCAGATTATTGGAGAAACAAGACCCCATTTTGTGGGAAGAACTGACTAGAGAAGAAGCCCAGTATGAAAAAGTGGCAGAAGGTCTGCGCCAAAGCGGTACCAAGAAGGCGGCGGAACGCCTGGCGGAAATCGAGGAAAAACTGGCAGTCATTAAGGAGGCGAAAGCATGGTACAAGTAAAAGATATTATGGCAGTCATGGAGGGCATTGCCCCCAGAAAATTGGCGGAGAGCTGGGATAAACCCGGTCTGGCAGTGGGCGACCCGAACCATGAAGTGAAAAAAATACTGGTGGCATTGGATGTGACAAAAGAAGTCATTGCCGAAGCGGCAGAAATGGGCGCAGATATGATTATCACCCATCATCCCATGCTGCTGTTCCAGAAATTTGATAGCATCACCACAGAAACCTCTGTGGGCAGCAAAATCATTTCTTTGATTCAGAATAACATTGCGGCATTTTCTGCTCATACCAATCTGGACATCGCCAAAGGCGGCACCAATGACGTATTGGCGGAATTGATTGGCTTGCAGGATTTGACATACTTAGAAGAAACATGGGCGGAGGACTTGAAGAAAATCGCGGTATTTGTTCCTGTGACCCATGCCGAAGGGGTACGGAAAGCCATGTGTGACGCTGGCGCGGGAGAAATCGGCAATTATACTTGCTGTACCTTTGCGGCACCGGGAGAAAGCACCTTCCTGCCCATGGAAGGCAGCAATCCTTTCTTAGGTGAACAGGGCAAGCTGGAACGGGTGGAAGAGGTCCGTCTGGAGGCTCTGGTGCCTGCATCTCAGGCGGCTAATGTCATCGCCGCTATGAAGGCAGCCCATCCCTATGAAGAAGTGGCTTATGACGTATACGCTGTGGAACAGAGATATAAAAAAGAAGGCATCGGACGCATGGGCGTATTGCCTGCGCCTGTGGCTTTCGCGGATTTTGCCAGAATGCTGAAAGAAAAATTAGGTCTGGATAGTATTCGCCTGACAGGTGACCCACATAAAATGATTCAGAAGGTAGCCCTTTGCACAGGCAGCGGCGCGGAATTCATACTGCCTGCTTATTACGCCGGTGCGGACGCTTATCTAACAGCGGACATCAAATTCCACGAAGCCCAGAAGGCTGTGGAAACAGGCATTTGTGTGGCAGATGTGACCCATTATGCCAGCGAAGTGCTCATCGTGCCTGTGATCCAGAAAGCACTGGAACAGGCGGCGGCAGAAAAGGGCTGGGCGCTGGAAGTGGTTTGCTCAAAAGTTAATGGGCAGACATTCTGGGCACTGTAAGAGGAGAAAAGGAGGAGAAAAGTCATGGAAACAAGACAGATCAACATCATGGGAAAAATGGTGGAGATTGCAGAGGGGGCAACCTTTGCCGACGTGGCAAAAGATTTTTCCGGCATGGTAGATGGCCCTATTATGCTGGCAAGACAGAAAAATAAACTGCGGGAACTCCATCAGAAAATCCGCACTTGCGATGATGTGACATTTTACGGCATCGAAAACGATGAAGCCATGCGCGTCTATCGCCGCGGTGTGCTGATTCTGATGACAAAAGCTGTTTACGAACTCTGGGGCAATGAATCTCTGGTGGTAGTGGAACACTCTTTGCAGAAAAATCTCTACTGCGAAATCCGCAAACCGAAAATGGAAATCACAGAAGAAGTGCTGGCAAAAATCGAAGGTAAAATGCGGGAATACGTGGCGGCAGACCTGCCTATCTGCAAACGCACCATGCGGAAAGAAGATGCCAGAGAAATCGCCAGACGACAGGGAATGCCCGATAAAGACGAACTGTTCCGTTATCGCCGGGCGTCCAACGTAAACCTCTATGAACTGGACGGCTTCTATGATTATTTCTATGGATATATGCCGGCTTCCACAGGGGATTTGAAGGTCTTTTCCCTCATGGCTTATGAAAACGGCTTTCTGATTCGCTTCCCTGACCAGAAAAATCCGGAAGTGCTGCGGGAATTCTCCAACCCCAAAAAAATCAGCAGTGTATTTTTGGAACAGATGCACTGGTGCCAGCTTATGGGCGTGAAAAACGTGGCGGAACTGAACCATACCCTGACCCAGGGAAAATTTGGCGACCTGATTCGCATCAATGAAGCTCTTCATGAAAAGAAGATTGCGGAAATCGCCGATATGATTCACCAGCGTCTGGATAAAGTCCGTGTGGTACTCATTGCCGGCCCTTCTTCTTCCGGTAAGACTTCTTTTGCCAACCGCCTGTGCATTCAGCTGCAAGTATTGGGCATTCAGCCTCATAAAATCTCTCTGGATGACTATTTCGTGGAACGGGATAAAACACCTGTGGATGAAAATGGCAAACGGAATTATGAACATATCCATGCACTTGATTTACCTTTGCTCAACGACGACTTGAAGAAAATGATTGCAGGGGAAATGGTAGACCTGCCTACGTATAACTTTGTTACAGGCAAACGGGAATACAACGGCAACCGTATTCAGGCGAAGAAAGGCGAAATTCTGGTGCTTGAGGGTATCCATGGCTTGAATGATATGCTCACATCGGAAATCCCCGCGGAACAGAAATTCAAGATTTTCATCAGCGCCATGACACAGCTGAATGTGGATGACCACAACCGTATTTCTACATCTGACAGCCGTTTGATTCGCCGTATCGTGCGGGATTATCAGTTCCGCGGACGTGACGCGGCAGAAACCATCCGCACATGGAACGACGTCACCGATGGGGAAGCAGAAAACATTTTCCCTTATCAGGAAAACGCAGACGCCATTTTCAACTCCGCAACTATCTACGAACTGAGCGTGCTGAAGCAGTATGCAGAACCCCAACTTTTTGCCATTGGGGAAGACCAGCCTGAATATATCACCGCAAAACGGCTCATCAAATTCCTGGGCTATTTCCTTGCGGCACCGGGTACAGAAATCCCCAACAACTCTTTGATTAAGGAATTTGTGGGCGGTAGTTGCTTTAAGGTTTGACAAACAGCTCCTTTTTGGAGTATAATTATCCATTGAGTAGACTGGACAGTCGCGCTGGATTCGCTCCAGTGAGGAAAGTCCGGGCTTCATAGAGCAGGGTGCCGGCTAACGGCCGGTGGAGGCGACTCTAAGGAAAGTGCAACAGAAATAAACCGCCTGTCTTTTGGCAGGTAAGGATGGAAAGGTGGGGTAAGAGCCCACCGCTCCTACGGTAACGCAGGAGGCTCTGTAAACCCCACCTGAAGCAAGACGAAAGAGGGCAAAGAGGCTGCTCGTCTCTCCTCGATGAAAAGTCGCATGATGCTGTTGGCAACAACAGACCAAGATAGATGGCTGTCCACGACAGAACCCGGCTTACAGGTCTGCTCACTTTTTTTAAAGCAGGAAAATCCGATGTTTTTTGGAAAAATGTCGGATTTTTTTATTTCGGAAATTTGATTTCTTTCCTCTGGAATGATAGAATCAGTACAGAGCGGCAGAAAGGAAGGTGCGATTATGAAGGAAACAAGAAAAATCATGCAGGTGGTAACACTGCTGTATCTGGTGCTGGTGGGCATCGGGCTGTATATTGCGGCAAAAGTGCTGCCGGCAGAAAGTCTGCTGAACGCCATCCTGCCTTTGGCATTGATTCTGATCGTACTTTGGTTTGTGCTGATCTTTGCCACACTGAAATGGCAGAGCAGAAAGAAGTGAGAGGATACAAAGGAGGGATTTCCCATGAACGACAGCGTGAGAAAAATGCTGGAATATAATCGTATTTTTGTAGACCATGAAATGTACCAACGGTATGAAACCACAAAATATCCCGACCGGAAAATTGCCATTTTGTCCTGTATGGATACCCGTATGACAGAACTGTTGCCTGCGGCACTGGGCATCAAAAACGGCGATGTAAAGCTCATCAAAAACGCCGGCGGTCAGATCACTCACCCCTATGGCAGTGTGATTTTCTCCCTGCTGGTGGCTGTTTATGAACTGGGCGTGGATACCATTCTGGTCATCGGCCATGATGACTGCGGCGGCAGAGCGCTGGATGCCAAAAAGATGATCGCCAAAATGGAAGAAAAGGGCATTTCCAGAGATGTCATCGACCATGTAGATGCCAACCATAAAAATCTGGAACAGTGGCTCACAGGCTTTGGCGATATTTGCGCCTCTGTCCAGAACACCGTGGATACTATCCGCAACCATCCACTGATCTATAAAGATGTGGAAGTTTACGGTTTTGTCATGGACCCTCATACAGGTGCCATGCGTGAAGTGAAATGAAATGTGCAGACAAATGATATGGGAATTTTCCCCTGCAAGTAAGCCTATGGTGGCTATCATGAGGGAAATTCTGCGAAAATACCCCAAGTGTGAATTTGGCAGGGAACTGTTTCCTGGCAATCCCATTCCCATACTGCGGGTGTCCGGCGGCAAAACAACGGCGGATGTGGCAGACTGGGGATATCTGACCCAGAAAGGCAAGCGGGTTTATAATGCCAGAAGCGAAACTTTGCTGGAAAAACCCCTTTTCGGAAAGGACTTTGTCCAGAACCGCTGTGTCATTCCGGTGACAGGTTTTTGCGAGTGGGACGGAGATGGGACAGGTTGGGATTTTCTGCCCCAAGAGGAAGAAATGCTGTATCTGGCTGGTTTCTGCCGGAAAAAGACGGAAGGCTGGGAAGCCACCGTTGTAACGGAGCACGCCTCGGGATGTGTGGGCGAGATTCATCACCGCACACCCCTTATATTGTCTGGTGAAAACTTGCGGCAATGGCTTTATGATGAAGGACAGGCGCGGCAGTTTCTGGAAGAAGCCAAAGAACGGGTACTGCTCAAACGGAAGAAGATGGAAGGAGAAACTTTATGAATATGACTTATCTGCATCACAGCGGATTTCAGATCGAAACAAAGCAGTCTGTACTGCTTTTTGATTACTACACCCAGAACGGGATGTTTGACAGAGTGAATGAAGGGGATTTCCCTCATAAGAAGTTTTATATTTTCGTAACCCACGGCCATGGGGATCACTATGACCCTGCTATCCTGCGGTGGGCAGATCGGGCACATTATATCCTGTCCGATGATGTGGAACTGCCCAAGGATTTCAAAGGGGAAGTGACATGGGTGAAACCCCACCAGAAACTCACAGTGGATGATCTGGAAATCGAAACACTGGCTTCCAATGATCAGGGCGTTGCTTTTGTGGTGAAAGTAGCTGGCAAACGCACCGTATTCCACGCAGGGGATTTGAACTGGTGGCATTGGAACGGCGAAAGTGACGAATTCAACAACGACATCGCTGACAGCTATCGTCGGGAAATCGACCTGCTCAAAGGCAGAGAAATCGACGTGGCATGTGTGCCTGCTGACCCTCGTTTGCAGGACAAATATGACTGGGCAGTGGATTATTTCATGGAAAGAGTTGGGGCAAAGGTGCTGCTGCCCATGCACTTCTGGAAACATTTTGATATCTGCGAAAAACTGCGTCAAAAGCCTTACGGCGCCCATGTGGCTTTGATCCGCAGAGAAGGAGATACTTTCATCATTTAAGGCATGAAGGGGAGAAACTGGAGAGATTTTGAACCGCCGGAAAAACGGCGGCGAAAGCCCAGAAGATACGAGGAACCACCCAGAAGATATGAGGATGTGTACCAGCCGCCAAAACGGAAAAAACGCCGGAGAAAAGGCGGTATCTTCCGTCGCCTGCTGGTTATACTGATTCTGTTTGTGCTGGGCTATGGGGGATTCTTTCTGTATTACCGCTATGGCAAGCCCTATACTGTGGCGCTGGACGCAGGTCATGGCGGAGAAGATGTAGGCTCTGTGGGGGTCATTCAGGAAGTACAGCTGACAGAGCAGACAGTGACAGCTTTGGAAAAACTGCTGAAAGAGGATGGACGTTTTCGGGTAGTGCTTACTAGAAAAATGGGTGAGGGCATGTCTATCACCGATCGTAACCGCAAACTTGCCTTTTTGCAGCCGGATCTGATGCTTTCTGTCCATGGCAATGCCGATGAAACAGGGGAAGCATCAGGCTTTGAGTGCTATCCAGCCGTACCGGGTATGGAAAACCATGAGGCAAGCATGGAATTTGCCGCTCTGCTGGCAGAAGAGATGGAAGCGGCAGGCAGTGAGCTGCGGGGCGGCAATGGTATCCGTTTCGGGTACTATGTGAATGGTCAGAAAATGCTGGTGGATTCCACGGACACCACTGTTTATGATTACGATACCTTTGGTGTGCTGAAAAATCAGGAAGGTGCCGCTGTGCTGGTGGAACAGTGCTTTGTCACCAATGAAAGGGATGTGGCACAGTTCGGTACGGAGGAAGGCTGCCAAAAAGCAGCGGAAGCCTATTACCGGGCGATCCTGCGGTATCTGGGGGCAGAGGAAACCACAAAAAATCAATCAGAACCATAAAACGAAGTTCTTTTGGAGCTTCTTCATAAGAAAACAAAGAAAGCTGAAATCTTTTCTATTGCAAGGATTTCAGCTTTCTTATTTTTATCAGGTATGTTTTCTTCTGAAGATAGCCGTTGCAGTTCCCCTTACGAAATGGAAGAAAAACAATGTTTCTGAAGGGAGAAGCTGCTTTTAAAAAAGTTTTCGTGTTTTCTTTTTTATGGCTGGAATTGATGCAAATCCTGCTGAAGAGATTCCACAAAACGGCTTACATGGAACCCATCACAGACATCATGGTGTACCTGTATGGCAAGGGGCATTTTCCAATGACCGTGGTGTTCCCATGCCTTGCCCAGTGTGAATATGGGCAGGAGGTAGTCATAGCCCTTTTGCAGGTGCAGATGGAAGCCTGTGAATGTTGTCCATGGCACCATGGAAACGGGAAAGGTGTTGGGCGGTGTGTTTGGCTTTGCGTCCATATCCAGTACATTTCCGTAGGTTTCCAGATCGGCTTTGTATCGTGCAAGGAATGTGGAAAAGTCCTCGCTGTACTCTGTCCAGAGGTTGGAGAAGGTTTCCTGTTCCTTATGGAAAATGGTGTAGCATGGCTCCATGTTGGAATAGATGCCCACATTTCCCTTTTCGTCAAAGGCTGTGCGGAACTGCTCGTAGCGGTTTACGTTTTTGGTCAAGAGATACAGCAGGGCAGGATACAGGGAAACGCCTGTTTTCTTCAGAACGGTGATGTCCAGAGAAACGGTCATGCTGTAAGTGCAGGGAATGTCCTTGTGGTAGTGGAGGAAATATGGCTTTCTGTGCCATGTTTCCATGTCAATGGGTGTAAATGTCATTGTCTTTGCTCCTTTTCGTGAAAAAAGCCTGCTCTCTTAGGGGCTTCTTCATAAGAAAACAAAGAAAGCTAAAATCCTTATCATGACAACGGATTCTAGCTTTCTTATTTTATGAAAATTTTATTTGTTATGTTTTCTTATGAAAACAGCCGTCGCAATTCCCCTTAAGAAATCAAGAAAAAGAAAAATCAATGTTTTCTTAAGGGGAAGTTGCTTTTGAAAGAGCAGGCACAGATGTTTATGCGTAAGGTTTGTAATGAGGCAGTTTGCAGTAGAATTCCTGCAATTTCTGGATGCGATGGTCGCCGTCCCATTCTACCAGATAAACCCCCTCATATTCCCGTTTTTCCCCTTCTTTGTTCACGTTCTGGAAATAGAAGGGTACCAATGTCAGATCCTGATCGTGTACGAAACGGCCAACTTCCCATTTTACGACACGGTTTTCGCTGTTCCATGTTTCAAACCAGCGACGGATCTGGTCCATGCCTTCGTATTCCCGTCCCTGAAATTCATAGTAATGCACATCCGGTGTAAAGACTGCTTCCAGCGGCAGCAGTTCCTGTCCCAGCCACATGTCCAGCCAGGCTTTGATGATTTCTTCGCGTTGTCTCATATCATACACCTCCGACCTTTAGGGTAGTATTGGATTTGTTTTTATTTTAGCACACACAGGAGGAAAAAACAAGGAAAGTGTGTAATCTGCATAAAAAAAACTCCTCGATGCGAGGAGTCTTTGACAATATCATGAAATATCCAGTTGTTTTTTCTCCAGACGTTTGATAACATCCTGCCGCAGGAGGGTATACAGAACGGACATAAGGGGAATGAAAATGAGCATACCCACAATGCCCATGAGGCTGCCGCCTACGGTAACGGCTACCAATACCCAGATGGATGGCAGACCAACGGAGCCGCCCACCACATGAGGGTAAATGAAGTTGCCTTCCAGCTGCTGCAATACCAAAAACAGCACGATGAACGCCAGTGCCTGCATGGGGCTGACCATGAGAATCAGGAATGCAGCTACCACGCAGCCGATGAATGCCCCGAAAATGGGGATCAGTGCTGTGAGGGCGATGAGGACGCCTACCAGCAGGGGATAAGGGAAGCGCAGAAGTGTCATGGCAACAAAGAACATGGTACCAAGAATGACGGCTTCCAGACACTGTCCGGTGAGGAACTTGGCAAATGTGCGGTGTGTCAGGGAAGCAATTTCCAGCACACGTTCTGCCTGCTGTTTTTTCAGATAAGCAAACAGCAGCTTCCGGCACTGTCTGCCCAGTTTTTCTTTCTGAATGAGGATGTAGCAGGCAAAGACAAAGCCAATGACAAACGTGGTCACGCCGCTGAAAATGCTCTGTACCATAGAGAATGTGGAGCCCAGTACGATGTCAGCGCCGCTCTGGAAAATATTTGTGGCTTTTTTGATGATTTCATCCCAGTTCAGATCCAGATTTGCCAGCCAATAGGAAATTTCTTTGTTGTTGTGGAACAGTTCTTCCAGTTTATCCAGCAGGATGGGTACGTTTGCTTGGATGGTTCTGCCCAATCCGGAAACGGTTCTGCCCAGTTCTGGGAAGATGACCAGCACTGCCAGTGCCAATACGGCAATGACAAGAACCAGTGTGAGGATCATGCTGAAGGGACGCAGGAATTTTTCCCGTTTTTTCTGTCGCTTTTCGTTGCTGTCTTTGCTGCACAGCTTGCAGATAGTGATTTCAATGCGGTTCATGGGTACACTGAGGATGAAGGCAATGGCTCCGCCCAGAATGAAGGGGGCAAGGATGCCGCCCAGGAAAGTAATGGCACCAATGACTGCTTCCAGCCGCCACAGACCTACAAACACTGCCAGTGTAAAGACGATGAGCAGACATATTTTTTTCATGTTCTCTTTATCTAAAGACATTTTCTGAAATGCTCCTTTCTGTATTCGGATTCACTTGTGGTCAAGTATAGCATATATCACGGAAAGAAACAAATAATTTCAGTCCCTTTTTCCCGAAATCCCTTTACAGGGCAGGGTTTTCCGTTTAAACTAGAATATGATATTTTGCCGGACTATGGCTTCGGCGCAAAAGAATGAGAAAGGAAGATGAAATATGGAAGTCAGAACCAGATTTGCCCCCAGCCCCACAGGCTATATGCACATCGGGAACTTGAGAACCGCTTTATATGAATATTTGATTGCAAAATCCCAAGGTGGGAAATTCATCCTGCGTATTGAGGATACAGACCAGGAACGTCAGGTGGAAGGCGCAGTAGATGTGATCTACAACACCATGCGCATGACAGGTCTGCACCATGATGAAGGCCCCGATATCGGCGGCGAATACGGCCCTTATGTACAGAGCGAACGTATGGGCATGTACATGGACTACGCAAAAGAATTGGTGGAAAAAGGCGAAGCATACTACTGCTTCTGCACAAAAGAACGTCTGGAATCCCTGAAAGAAAGCAACGCAGAAGGCGCCGCTTTCGCAAAATATGACCGTCACTGCCTGGGTCTGTCCAAAGAAGAAGTACAGGCAAAACTGGACGCAGGCGTACCTTTCGTTATCCGTCAGAAAATGCCCGACAGCGGTACAACCACATTCTCTGACGTGGTATACGGCGACATCACTGTGGAAAATACAGAACTGGACGACCAGATTCTGATGAAAGCAGACGGTTTCCCTACTTATAACTTCGCAAACGTTGTGGATGACCACCTGATGCACATCACACACGTGGTACGCGGCAGCGAATACCTGTCCTCCACACCTAAATATAACCTGCTGTACAAAGCATTTGGCTGGGAACCTCCCGTATATGTACACCTGCCGGCAGTTATGCGTGACGCACACCATAAACTGTCCAAACGTCACGGGGACAAGTCCTTTGAAGATCTGGTAAGAGAAGGCTATGTGGTAGAAGCTATCGTGAACTATATCGCGCTGCTGGGCTGGAGCCCTTCCGGCACACAGGAAATCTTCTCCCTGAAAGAACTGGAAGAAAACTTCGATATGGCTGGTCTGAGCAAATCTCCCGCCATCTTCGATATCAAGAAACTCACATGGATGAACAGCGAATACCTGAAAGCCATGGACTTCGATAAGTACTACGCTCTGGCAGAACCCAAGCTGAAAGAAGCACTGGGTGATACAGATCTGGATCTGAAAAAGATTGCCGCTCTCCTCCAGAAACGTCTGGAAACACTGAACGACATTCCCGGCTTAGTGGAATTCTTCAAAACGCTGCCCGAATACGGCACAGAACTGTATACCCATAAGAAAATGAAAACAAACGACGAAATTGCTCTGTCTTCTCTGGAAGCAGCTCTGCCTGTACTGGAAAATCTGGCAGACTGGAACACTACCAGCATCCATGACGCACTGATGGCACTGGTTGGTGAACTGGGCATCAAAAACGGTCAGCTCCTGTGGCCCGTTCGTACCGCTCTGTCTGGTGAACCTACTTCTCCCGGCGGCGCTATGGAACTGGCAGACATTCTGGGCAAGGAAGAAAGCCTGCGCAGAATCCGCAAAGGCATCGAGCTGCTGAAAGGCTGAGCCGTGGCTTTGACAAAATAAAAAAGAATCGGTATTTCAGATCGTCGGAAATACCGATTTTCTTTTTCTTGAGATGAAGAAAAATGTGTGAAAATGGGACTTTTCTGCGAAAAAATTCATATCCTAAGAATTTCCATGGAATATCTTAATAAATTCGACAGGGTTTCGCAAAAGTTCCGTTAAAAAAGTGTGTTATACTGCTTTTGTAATCAGGAACGGGGGCGTGGGCGATGCAGATATTGCGTATTTTGCAAATAGCAATATTGGGTATTTTATTTTTTCTCACAATGGTACAGATTTACTTTCAAATTTTCTCTCCCCGTCGCAGAAAGAACGGCTGGAGGAGAACCCTGATTTATTGCGGACTTATGTTCGTAATTTTTCTCATTCCTTCTTTGGCGCCGGCTCCCGTTTCGCCTGATTCGGTGACCATCAGCAAGTCGGCGGCACATGTGCCGGACTGGTTGGTTTATTACAACCAGACAGACGAACGCTGGGCCAATGAGTTATATGGCGAAGTAGACTATATGGAGGAAGCCGGATGCGGCCCTACGGTATTGGCTATGGCAGTCAGTTCCCTGACAGACACCCAGGTGAGTCCAAAAGAAATGGCGGACTGGGCGGCAGAGAATGGATATTGTGCGCCGGGTTCCGGCAGCTATCATACCCTCATTGCTGACGGACTCAAGCATTTTGGATTGGAGTGCGCTACTACCAATAATGGGGCGGAGGTACAGAAAGCCTTGCAGGCTGGTTATCCCGTCATTGCCCTTATGGGGGAAGGTCACTTTACCGGCGGCGGCCATTTTCTACTGCTCTGCAACATAGACGCCAGAAACGAAGTCTTTGTGGCAGATCCCAAAAGTGTGGAAAACACAGAAAAGCTGTGGCCGCTGGACACCATTTTGGCGGAAGCCAAAACAAGCCCTACCACAAACGGGGCTTACTGGATTATTAGACAACAAGTTTAAATTTCGAATATAGAATCATACCCCTCTCTCAAGAAAACGGAAAAAGGGCCATCTATTCGATGGCCCTTTTTCTGTGCAGTGTTTTACGAGAGATTTTCTGGAAATAAGTGTTTTGCCGGTCAGTTTTCCAGCATATTGTCGATCATGTCGTCCATGACCTCTTCGGCTTTGACAGCCATTTTTTTGCCTTTTTTCATCATTTTGCGGTAGGTCTTTTTGTCCTGCATCAGATAGCCAACGCCCATGATGGCAGCTGTGCCGCCCACAAGCATGCCTGTGGTGAATTTATTCATGTTATTCCGCCTCCTTTTTTCTTTTTTAGTATGAGGAAAAGAAAAAAGAATATGCAGGAGAAAATTGGAAAAATAAAAAAAGAAAGCCCCCGATGCAAGGGGAGGCGCAAAGGGGGTTTCTAGCATAAGTTATTCGCCCAGATCGTGGATGAACAGGCCGCTGCGCAGCTTTGGTTCAAACCATGTGGATTTGGGGGGCATGGTGCGTCCGGCGTCTGCCACTGCCATCAGTTCATCCATGGCTGTGGGGAACATGGAAAATGCAACCTGCATTTCGCCGCTGTCCACCCGTCTTTCCAGCTCGCCCAGACCGCGGATACCGCCGACAAAGTCGATGCGTTTATCCGTTCTGGGATCACCGATGGCAAGGACAGGCGCAAGGAGAGAATCCTGCAAGATGGAGACATCCAATCCATCCACAGGGTCGTGGGACAAAATGTGGTCTTTGGCTTCCAGCAGATACCATTTGCCGCCCAGATACATACCAAAGGTGTGTCTGCGAGGGGGATGGCAGGGGGAAGCGGGAGCGGGAGAAACGTTGAAGTTTTCGGAAATCTTTTCCAAAAATTCCTGTTCGCTTCGCCCGTTCAGATCCTTGACCACACGGTTGTAATCCAAAATAAAGAGTTCGTCCGCAGGGAACAGTACGGAAAGGTAGTAGTTGAATTCTTCTTCACCGGTGTAATCCGGTTTCTGTTCTCTACGTTTCAGACCCACTTTCACAGCAGATGCGTTCCGGTGGTGTCCGTCGGCAATATAGAAATTTTCCACGTTGGCAAAGCTCTGTACCAACATGCCGATTTCTGTATCGCTGTCAATGACCCATACCGTATGTCCAATGCCGTCTTCGGAAACAAAGTCATACACAGGAGGTACCGCCGCTGTATAGCCGTCGATGATGGCTTTGGCGTCAGCATTTTCCTTGTAAGCCAGGAAAATGGGGCCTGTGTTGGCGTTGAGGGTATCCACATGGCGGATACGGTCTGCTTCTTTGTCGGCACGGGTCAGCTCGTGCTTTTTGATTGTGTCATTCAAATATTCGTCAATGGCGGTGCAGACAACCAGTCCTGTCTGGCTTCTGCCGTCCATGGTCAGTCGATAGATATACAGATTGGGCAGCAGATCCTGTGTGAAAATGCCTTTGTCCAGCTGTTCATAGAAAGTATCTCTTGCTTTTTCATAAACAGCGGGGCTGTAAGGGTCTGTACCCACGGGCAGATCGATTTCCGCCCGGTCAATATGCAAAAAGGAATAGGGGTTTCCCTTTACCATTTCTCTGGCTTCCTCTGTGTTCATAACGTCATAAGGCAGGGCTGCCACGTCCTTCGCATACTCAGGCGCGGGACGGATGCCCATAAAAGGTCTGATGGTTGCCATATTATCCCTCCTGATTCAGTACGCGTACTTTTTTAACACTGTGGATAGCATACAGGTCATCCACCAGTTCCTTGATGTTTTCCGGCAGGTTATCGCAGACGATGATGTTGTAAGCCAGCTCGCCTTTGGAGTTGTTTACCATCTTATCGATGTTGATATGGTGCTTGGTAAATACCGCACCCAACTGCCCGATCATGTTCACGATGTTGGAGTGGGAAATGGCAATACGAGGTTTGCCGGAATAAGGCACGATACAGCCGGGGAAGTTCACGGAATTGCGGATGTTGCCGTAACGCAGGTACTCCCGCAGTTCCACAGCAGCCATTTCGGCGCAGTTTTCCTCGGATTCCGGTGTGGACGCACCCAGATGAGGCAGAACGATGATGTTTTCGTTGCCCAACAGGGTTTCGTCGGGGAAGTCTGTGATATATCTTGCGATGATGCCTTTTTCAATGGCGTCTTTCAGTGCGTCGTTGTTCACCAGACCGCCTCTGGCAAAGTTCAAAAGTCTTGCGCCTTTTTTGGTAACGGCAAAGAGCTTTTCGTCAAAGGTGTTTCTGGTTTTGTCATTCAGTGGAATGTGGATGGTGATGTAATCGCTTTTTGCCACCAATTCTTCCAGTGTTTCCGCTTTGTCAACGGAAGCGGACAGATGCCAAGCAGCTTCCAGTGTCAGGAAGGGGTCATAGCCTACGACGTCCATGCCTAAGTCAAGAGCGGCATTTGCCACCAGTACGCCAATGGCGCCCAGACCGATGACGCCTAGAGTCTTTCCGGCGATTTCGGGGCCGATGAACTGTTTTTTGCCAGCTTCTACGGCTTTTTCCACGTTTTCATTGTCTGTAAGGGTCTGTACCCACTGTGCGCCGTTGATGATGCGGCGAGAGGATACCAAGAGACCTGCCAGCACCAGTTCTTTTACGGCATTGGCATTGGCACCGGGGGTATTGAATACTGGAATCCCCATTTCTGTGCATTTGTCAATGGGAATGTTGTTGGTGCCTGCACCTGCACGGGCTACCCCCAGCAAATTGTCGTTGAGCTCCATGCTGTGCATGTCGAAGCTGCGCAGGATGATGCCCTCAGGGCGGGCAGCTTCCGGGTCTATGAGAAATTCTGCTTCAGGCAGTTTGCTTAGGCCTGCCTGAGAAATCTGGTTCAGTGTTTTGATGGTATACATACGGACATTCTCCTTTACTTATTCTCTGCTTCAAACTGTTTCATAAACGCCACCAATGCTTCTACGCCTTCTTTGGGCATGGCGTTGTAGATGCTGGCACGCATGCCGCCAACGGTACGATGGCCTTTCAGATTCACGAAGCCTTTTTCGCCGGCTTCCTTGATGAATTTTGCGTTCAATTCTTCTGTGGGCAGCACAAAAGGCACGTTCATGAGGGAACGGTCTTTTTTCTGCACAGTGCCGCGGAACAGGGCGGAACTGTCCAGAAAATCGTAGAGCAGAGCCGCTTTTTCCTCATTGCGTTTCTGCATGGCTGCTACGCCGCCTTGTGCCTTTACCCATTCGAATACACGGCCCATGAAGTAAATGCCGTAAGTGGGCGGTGTGTTGTAAAGGGAATTGTTTTTGGCATGGATGTCATACTTGAGCATGGTGGGTGTGAAATCCATGGCATTGCCCAGCAGGTCTTCCCGGATGATGACAACAGTCACCCCGGCAGGGCCCAGGTTTTTCTGCGCGCCCGCAAAGAGCAGACCGAACTTTGTGATGTCGATTTCCTCGGACAAAATGGAGGAGGACATATCCCCCACCAGAGGAACATCGCCCACATTGGGCAGCTCTGTCCAGCGTGTGCCGTAAATGGTGTTGTTTAAAGTGATATAGAAATAGTCCGCATGTTTGTCAAATTTGGATTCGTCCAGTTCGGGGATGTGGTCGAAAGTGGTGTCGGCAGAAGAAGCCACAATGTTGACTTTGCCGTAGCGCGCCGCTTCTTCCGCGGCTTTTTTCGCCCACTGACCTGTCACCACATAGTCAGCCTTGTTGTTTTTGTTCATCAGATTCAGAGGAATCATGGCAAACTGTGTGGAGCCGCCGCCCTGAAGGAACAGGATTTTGTAATTGTCGGGAATGTGCATCAAATCCCGCAGGTCTGCCTGAGCCTTTTCCAAAATGCCTTCAAACACTTTAGATCGATGGCTCATCTCCATTACGGACATGCCTGAAGAGCCGTAACAGACAAATTCTTTTTGTGCCTGTTCCAGAACTTCCAGTGGCAGCATGGATGGTCCAGCTGAAAAATTGAATACTCTTTCCATAAATAAGCCTCCCTTAAAGTGTGATTGAAAATGTGCCCCGGATATGTGGGACGGAAAAAGACCAGGGTCTTTTTGGTTTTATGAAGTTGATTATAGCACGGCAAGCGGAACCGTCAATATAAAAGATGTTTTTTTTAAAGTGTAAAAAAATTTTCGGAGGATAGCGCAAAAAAAGTTCAAAAAGTTGCAAAAAAATGTCAATATTAAACAGACAAATGTCCATATAATAAATACAAAAATGAATACTGTCTTTTGTATACAGCAAAAAGCCCATAGAAATCAAACCTTTCAAAAAATGGGAATTTCCTCCGGCATGATACCAGCTTATGGTCTGACAAAAGAAAGGATGATGTTTTTTTACATTCAAAAGACAAATTCTTTGTTGTGTTCGCACAAAAAGGACAAAAAAGAGGGCTCCTCATAAGAAAGCATTGTTTTCTCATGAGGAGCCTGATGAAAAAAGGTTATTTTTCCGCCAGCATTTCACAAGTCAGGTCTACGAAAGCCTGGGCCGCAGGGGAAAGTTCTGCCGGCGGCAGGGCAATGCCAAGCGAAATGGTATGGGGCGGGTCTAAAGGCAGTTTGACGACGTTAGCTGTGTGTCCTTCGGTGATGAGGTGGTTCATGATACTCATGCCCAAGCCCTGGGCAATCATGGAAAGAGCGGCATGGTTTTCGATGGTTTCATATTTTACTTTGGGGTGGATGTTATGGGCGCGGAACAGCTGGACAACGTCATAATCGGCACCATAGGCAGGCATGATGAAGTCCTCCTGCTGGCAGGCAGAAAGAGGGTACGCCTTTTCTTTTGCCATGGGATGATCCGGCGGCAGTACGGCAATCATGGGGTCTTTCCGCAGGGGAATCCATGTGTAAGGGCTGTCGGGTTTTTCGCTGTACAAGCAAATATCTATCTGCCTGTTTTCCAGAAAACTGTCCAGTTCCTGATGGATGCCTTCTTTTAATATGATGCGGATGCCGGGATAGGATGCGGCAAAAGCTTTGATGACGGGAGGCAGCCAGCAGGTGGCAATGCTGGTGTAAACGCCGATGGTGAGGCGACCTGTCTGCAAGCCGTTGATGCGGGAGGAAATCTGCTCAAAGCGATTGGCGCAGTCTGCCATTTCCCGCAGGACGGGCATCAATTCCAACGCGCTGGGCGTAGGCATAACACCTGTTTTGGAGCGATACAGCAGGGGAAAACCCAGTTCCGCTTCCAGATTGGTCATCATGTGGCTGATGCCGGAAGGGGTGTAGTGGAGCTGTTCCGCCGCCTTTGTGAAACTGCCTGTGTCGATGGCAGCCAGCAGCGCTTCGCATTTTTTGAAATCCATTTGGTGACCTCCTTATCCTTGACGATTCTTCATAGATAATAGTATAAAACAGCGTTTTACTTTATACAAGAGGGGCGTTATACTGAGGGCAGATATTTCGGAAAGGAAGGCGGTAAGGTATGCAGAAGAAAGAAATGGCAGGGCTTATGGTCATTGCAGCAGGGTGTCTTTGGGGTGTCATTGGATTGTTTTCCCGCAAATTGTCAGCGGCAGGTTTTGATGCCGTGCAGATTACGGCGCTTCGCAGTCTGGTGACGGCGGCAGGACTGTTTTTATTGCTCTTTGGCAAAGACCGGAAACTTTGCCGTGTGGACTGGAAAGATTTGTGGATGTTCTTGGGCACAGGCATTTGCAGTATTGCCGGATTCAACATCTTTTATTTTGTGACCATCAGCATCACCACATTGTCCGTGGCGGCAATCCTCCTTTATACAGCACCTTTTTTCGTTATGGTATTGTCCGCGGTGCTGTTTCATGAGAAAATCACTGCCCAGAAGGTAAAAGGGCTTGTGCTGGCGCTGGCTGGATGCATCTGCACTACGGGGATTTTCAGCGGCAGTATCTATGTGACGGTACTGGGCATCCTGACAGGTGTGGCATCTGGTTTCTGCTATGCGCTTTATAGCATTTTCGGGAAATTCGCTCTGAAAAAATATACTTCCGAAACGGTGACACTCTACACATTCCTCATGGCGTCTGTTGCCATGGTACCTCTGTCCCATCCAGTGGATATGTTTTCTCTGGCAGTCAGCGATTTTTCTCTGACCGGTGCCATTTTGCTGCTGGGGCTGGTGTGCACCCTTCTTCCATTTCTGCTTTATACCAGAGGGCTGTCCCGTATGGATTCGGGCAAAGCTTCTGTTCTTGCCTTTGCGGAACCCCTGACGGCAACCCTCATGGGTGTGGTAGCTTTTGGTGAAGTGCCGGACGGTTTCGGCTGGCTGGGTGTTATCCTGCTTTTTGGTGCATTGGTGTTGCTGCAGATGCCCCAGAAACAAAGAAAAACTGGAAAGATTCCCAATATTTTGTAAGATATAAATTCCCATCCCCTTAGGAAAAAAGACGGTGACTGCTATTTTTGGCACGACCGTCTTTTTTTCCGTTCTGCTTCATAAACATGACAGGAGGGGGAATGGATATGGACGAGAAAAAGCGGCGATATTTGTTATGGGCATGCTGTATGGTCATTTGCCTTTGTGTGCTCCATCAGGGGCGGGCGGCGGAAACCATGCTGCCTGTGGCGGAAAAAACCATTGTGCTGGATGCGGGACACGGCGGCTGGGATCCGGGAAAAACAGGGAAAACAGGAGTAGATGAACAGGAGCTAAACCTTGCCATTGTGAAGAAATTGCAGGCATATCTGGAACAGGGCGGCGCAAGGGTTTATGTGACCAGGGGGGACGGCATGGCTTTGGGACAGAGCAAACAGGAGGACATGCGGGTGCGGAAAGAAATCACCAATGAAAGCGGCGCGGACATTTTGGTGAGTATCCATCAGAACGCTTTTCCTTCTTCTTCCGCAAAAGGAGCGCAGGTTTTTTACCATAGCCAGAGCGAGGAAGGCGAAGCCCTTGCCCAGTGTATACAGGAAAGTCTGCGGCAGAGGGTAGATCAGGAGAACACCAGAAAAATCAAGGCAAACAGCGATTATTACATCCTCCGCACCACCCAGATTCCGGCGGCATTAGTGGAGTGCGGCTTTTTGTCAAATGGAGCGGAAGAAGCGAAACTCAATGACGATACTTATCAGGAACAGATGGCATGGGGTATTTACTGCGGCATTCTGGACTATTTTGCGGCGAAAGACGGCGCCGGAGGTTTACAGCTTGCGGAAAAGCGGATATAATGGGAAAAACGACGAAACGCTTTGATATTAGGAAGGAATGGAACCATGGAACAGAATTTTCAGACACTGGGACTGTCCGACGCCCTTGTGGCAGGCTTGGCAAAGCAGGACATCACTGTGCCCACAGATATACAGACAAAAATGATCCCTGCCATTATGACAGGAAAAGATGTGGTTGGCAGATCGGAAACAGGCTCCGGCAAGACACTTGCTTATCTGCTGCCCATTTTCCAGAGAATCGACCCTAACGTAAGGGGCACACAGGCAATCATTCTGACACCTACCCATGAACTGGCGGCACAGGTGCATCGTCAGGCGGAACTGCTGGCAAAGAACGCCGGTGTCAATGTGGGCTGTGCCCTCATCATCGGTACTGCAAGATTGCAGCGTCAGGTGGAACGCCTTCGTGAAAAACCGCCCATCGTAGTAGGCTCCACAGGTCGTATTTTAGACCTGATCAAACGGAAAAAAATTCAGGCACATCTGGTAAAGACCATCGTGCTGGATGAAGGGGATAGACTGCTGGAGGACGGCAATTTCGCAGCGGTGCAGGCAGTCATCAAAACAACCCTCCGTGACAGACAGCTGGTGCTCCTTTCTGCTTCTGTTGGAGGCGAAACCCAGCAGCGTGCAAAAGAAATCATGAAGGAAGATGCCCTTTTTGTGGAAGGGGCTTCTCAGTTGGGACAGGTTCCCGATACCATTTCCCATAACTTCATCCTGACTGCACCCAGAGAAAAATTCCTCATGCTGAGGAAAGTGCTGGCAGGGGAAAAACCGAAAAAAGCGATGGTATTCCTCAATAACCCGGAAAACATCGAGGTCACTGTGGACAAGCTCAATTACCACGGTATCAAGGCGGCTGGCATCTATGGTCAGGTAGGTAAACTGGACAGAAAAACAGCCCTGGATGATTTCAGAGAAGGCCGTGTGCAGGTGCTGGTGGCTTCCGACATCGGCGCTAGAGGTCTGGACATTCCTGACGTGACTCATGTCATCAATCTGGATATTCCCGAAGATCCTACCCATTATCTCCACCGTGCGGGACGCTGCGGCAGACAGGGACAGACAGGCTGTGCCATCTCCATCGTGACCCCTTATGAACGCCGCTGGATTCATAAGTATGAAAAGGTATGGGGACTGCGTTTTGCCCAGAAAGATATGGTTTACGGCAAGCTCACCGACAGCACCAAGACCAAAAAAGATCTGGAACCCAGAAAGTCCCAGCCCAAGGAAAAAGCCCAGCCCAAAGGGCAGGCAAAAAGCGGCAAGAAGTTTGTAACAAAAAAGAAAAAATAAATCCCGAAAAAATCATTGTGGAAATCATGGAAATCATGTATCATAAATAAGGAACTTTTAAGTAAAAAATAACATTGCAGGAGGTAGCGAATATGAGCGAAAAATGCGGATGCGGCTGCGGTCATGACCACGAACACGAAGAAGACGTAATGGATCTGGAAACCATGTTCCTGACACTGGACGACGATACAGAAATGGAATGCGGCATTCTGGGCGTATTTGAAGTGGAAGGTCTGGAAGGCAAAGAATATATTGCCCTGCTTCCTTTGGAAGACGAAACCGTTCTGCTGTATGAATACAAAGAAGTTGGCGACGAAATCGAACTGAACGTTATCGAAGATGACGATGAATTCGACAAAGTTTCCAACGCTTTCTACGACATGTACGAAGACGAAGAATAAGCAAAAACATAACAAGGGGCAGGGCATGGAAAAACGATGCTTCTGCCTTTTTGTGTCTGAAGAATATTTTACCAGAATATGGAGTGTGATGAGATGAAAGGAAAAAGACTGAGCGCTATGGCTATGGCGGCAATGCTGGGGGTATTGCTGGTGCCAAGCAGCGCATACGCGGCAAATGCGGATTGGACTGCGGGAAATCCCCTCATTGCCCACGCTTTGGGGGAATATGACGGAAAAATCGAAACCAACTCCCAGGAAGCCTTTATTTCCTCTTGGGAAAACGGCTACCGCGTCATGGAGGCGGATTTTATTTATACATCTGATGGGGTGCTGGTGGTACGCCATGACTTTGATAAAGACGGCAGTTATTACCGTCTGGAAATCGAGCCCGGCAGCAATCTGGTCATGGACAGCAACACTTTCCAGAATAAGAAGATCATTTATGAACAGACCCCTATGACAGCCGTAGACCTGATGTATCTGATGACGACTTATACAGACGTATATCTGGTGACAGATACAAAGGATACAGACAAGGCCACTGTCCAGAAACAGTTCCAGGATCTGAAGAATATCGCCAACAACATCGGCCATCCCGAAATTCTGGATCGTATCATCCCGCAGATTTATAACGAGGAAATGCTGGGCTGGATCAAGGAAATCTATGACTTCCCTCAGTGGATCTATACCCTGTATTTGCAGACCAATGTGGACTATGCAAAAACAGCTGATTTCTGTGCCAAAAACGGCATCGGTGTTGTAACCATCGAAAAAAGCCGTCTGAATCAGTCCGTTGTGGATATCTTCCAGGCGAAAGATGTGCAGGTTTATGCTCATACCGTGAACCGCTACTTGCAGTTTGAGGATTTGCTGGCCATGGGTGTCAGCGGCATTTACACAGACAGCATCAAGCCTTATGAATTGGATTGGGTAGGTCTGGAAAACGCAAGAAAATTGTCTGTGGAACCTGTGAATATGGGCAGCAATAACTACACACTGCATACCATGGACATCATGGGCACAAAGTATGTGAAACTCCGTGACTATGCGGCAATGATGTCTGCAAACGGCGGATTCTCCGCACAGTTTGACGCTGCGACAAATACATTGGCACTGAAAAACAGCGGTACCTTCACCACACTGGGCAATGAACTGCTGCTGAAAGAAAGCGACCGCCTGATTACCAAAAAAGCAACCAATAAGCTGACTTATAATGACGCGGAAGTGACCCTCACAGGCTACACCATCGATGGTGACCTGTATTATCCTTTGCAGGGCATGCTGGATCTGACCGGACATGCGCTGGAAACAAAAGACGGTGTTACAACAGTGACAAAAGCGGCGAAAGCAGAGAAATAGAAACATGGCGAAAAGAAGGCTGTATCCCAGAAAAACAAAGGGTCACAGCCTTTTTTGTTTCGGGAAAAAGTACACCTGAACTCGTTGACAGAAAATACAAACAGTGGTATGCTGTGGACAGAAGAACAACAAATTTTTACATTTGCTGGGGGTGCCGCGCAAACGGCTGAGAATCGGTAAGAGGGCCGATACCCTTATTTCACCTGATCTGGATCATGCCAGCGTAGGGAAGCGGAATCTTGCAGAACAGGCGCAGCAAAAGGGCTGTGCTTTTTTTATGCAAAGGATGCCCACCTTTTCCAGCAATGTAAGCGGACTGAGAAAAAGGAGAGAGGCACCGTGAAAACAAAGAAAATGGCAATTTCGGCAATGTTCATTGCAGTGGGCGTTTTGGCTGGGAATATCATTTACATCCCTGTGGGGGCATCCAAATGCTTCCCTGTACAGCATACCCTGAATATACTGGCGGCAGTATTTCTGGGGCCTGCTTACGGCGTCATCAACGCTTTCTGCATTTCCCTGCTGCGCAACTTCATGGGCACAGGCTCTCTGCTGGCCTTTCCCGGCAGTATGGTAGGGGCGTTTCTGGCAGGGATGATCTATAAAATGACAAAGAACAACTGGGCAACGGCTGTTGCGGAAGTGGTTGGTACAGGGGTTCTGGGCGGCCTTTTGGCAGTGCCCATAGCTATCCTCATGATGGGTCAGGAAGCCGGCGCATTGGCTTTTGTGCCTTCTTTCCTGCTCAGCTCCTTCGGCGGCAGTGTCATTGCCATGATTTTGCTGAAGTCTGCCCATTTTGTGCAGGCGGCAAAAAAGAGTATTTGAAAACAGGAGGAATGAAGTATGAAACATGTATTGACCATAGCTGGTTCTGATACCTGCGGCGGCGCTGGCATTCAGGCAGACCTGAAAACATTTTCCGCGCAGGGCACTTATGGTATGAGCGTTATCACAGCGGTAACTGTCCAGAACACACAGGGTGTATTTGGCTGTCAGGATATCGACCCTGAGATCATCAAAGGTCAGATTGACGCCATTTTTACAGACATTGAAGTAAGTGCCGTAAAAATCGGTATGGTATCTCAGATCCCTACCATCCACGCCATTGCCGATAAACTGGAACAGTATCAGCCCAAGAATGTTGTGCTGGATCCTGTTATGATTTCCAAGAGCGGTTTTGACCTGATGCAGCCAGAAGCCAAAGAAGCACTCATCACCAGACTGATTCCTTTGGCTTATGTCATCACTCCCAACCTGCCGGAAGCGGAAGTCATCACAGGACTGAAGATCAACGATCTGGCTTCTATGGAACAGGCAGCAAGAGCCATTCATAAAATGGGCGCCAAAAACGTGCTCATCAAAGGCGGCCATCTGGAAGATGACGCCACAGACCTGCTCTTTGACGGGGAAAACATTGTGACACTCCATTCTGACCGTATCAATACAAAGAATACCCACGGCACAGGATGCACCATGTCCTCCTGTATCGCCGCAAATCTGGCAAAAGGCAAAACAGCGGAAGAAGCTGTTCGCATCGCCAAAGACTACATCACAACAGCCATTGCCCATTCTCTGGACATCGGCAAAGGTGTAGGCCCTACCAACCATTTCTATGAACTGTATACCAAAGCTGGTATCTGGGATGAAATCAAAGATTGATTTGACTGAGAGGCATGTCTTTTTTGGACATGCCTTATTTTATGCCGAAACTTGTCTCAAGAAAGGTTAATTAAAACATTTTTCATTGTCTTTTGTCGAAAAGGGAGATATAATGTAAAAATGCTGTGCTATGCCCTTGGGCAGCAGTGGAACAGAAAAAATGCCCTTTTTGAGGGTAAAACATAAAAATTTTGCAGACGGAGGCGGCATGTTTGAGTAGAAGAAGAAAAAACAGATTGCGCAGATTGTTTTTCAAGACACTGTTTATTACTATGGCCATACTGATTGCCCTGATGCTGGCGGCTTATGGCGTATTCGCATATTTGCTGGGCGGACTGAATCGTACCACATTGGATGAAAGCAAACTGTCCGTAACGGCAGGTCTTTCCCAGAACGGAAAAATCACCAATATTGCGTTGTTTGGGCTGGACTCCCGAAACCATGACTACGAAGGTCGTTCCGATGCTATTATGGTGGCTTCTGTCAATGGGAAAACAGGGAAGATCAAACTGGTTTCCATTGCCCGTGATACTTATGTGAATGTACCCGGCTATGGACAGACAAAGATCAACCACGCTTATGCTTATGGCGGCGCGGAACTTGCTATCCAGACTATCAATGAAAACTTCAATCTGGACATCACAGACTATGCGGCAGTAAACTTTGACTCTCTGGCAGATGTTATTGATGTCATGGGCGGCATTGACTTGGAGGTAACAGAAGAAGAACGCTATCAGATCAACGCGTATCTGCTGGAAGGCGAACCTCTGAGAGAAAGCGGCATGGTGCATCTGAATGGGCCTCAGGCAGTAAGCTATGCCCGCATCCGTAAGATCGACAGCGATACCATGCGTGCGGAACGTCAGAGAAAGGTACTGGAATGCCTCTTTGAAAAGGCAAAAGACATCAATCCTCTGGAATATCCTTCCTATATCCGCAAATTCGCGCCTATGATCGAAACTTCCCTCACCAATGAGGAAATCCTTCAGCTGGCATCTGTGGGAGCAAATCCCAATGTGAAGCTGGAACAGGGCGCATTCCCTAATGACTATATCCAGAGCACCGGTCAGACCATCGGCGGCGTATGGTATTATGTTTATGACATTGAGCAGGCGGCAGACATGCTCCACGACTTCATTTATGATGATATTCCCTTTGAATACTACGGTCTGACGGAAGAAGAAATCGCTGCACTGGAAAGCGGAACCGCCACAGAGGGAACAGAAGGGGAAAATGTAGAATAAACTGCATTTTATCCCTGTTTTGGAGAAAGAACTTCTATTTTTTCAAAAAAGTGGTTGACAAAGAAAAATATCGGGTTATAATGGTGATTAACTGAAAGAGAAAAAGGCTAAGAAAAGAAGAGTACATCTTGGATGGTTTTACAGAGAACCTCTGGTAGCTGCGAAGGAGGAAACACAGAAAAGGTGGAAGATGGTCTTGGAGTCGCGCACCGAGAGGAAATCCTTTAGGCTGCGACGGGGGTGCCCGTGACAGCACTACGATATCGGCAGTTTTGCCCGTACCGGATAAGGTCATCATCGTGAGGTGATGATAAATTAGGGTGGTAACACGAAGCTATGCTCTCGTCCCTTGACAGACAGTCAGGGACGGGAGTTTTTTTTATGAATCCGTAAGAAGGAAAAGGAGAGAGGAACATGGAGCAGAAGGAAATCATGATTCGGCTCAAAGGGATCACCAAAGCGTTTCCCCAGAAAAAAGGAGCGCTGGAAGTGCTCCACGGCATTGATTTGGATATTGAAAAAGGCGAAATCTTTGGCATCATCGGTCTGAGCGGTGCCGGCAAAAGTACACTGGTACGATGCATCAATCTGCTGGAACGCCCCACCGAAGGTCAGGTATATCTGGATGGACAGGAGCTGACCTGTCTTTCCGAAAAGGATCTGAGACAGGCACGCCGTTCCATGGGTATGATCTTCCAGCAGTTCCACCTGCTCATGCAGCGGACAGCCATGGAAAATGTATGTTTCCCCATGGAAATCGCCGGTGTGAAAAAGGCGGAAGCCAGAGAAAAGGCAAAAGAATTGCTGGAACTGGTTGGTCTGGGCGACAGAATGGAATCTTATCCTTCCCAGCTTTCCGGCGGTCAGAAACAGAGGGTTGCCATTGCCAGAGCATTGGCCACAAACCCCAAAATCCTGCTTTGTGACGAAGCAACAAGCGCGCTTGACCCCAACACAACAGCCGGGGTTCTGGAACTTCTGAAAGACATCAACAAACGTCTGGGCATCACCATTGTGGTGATTACCCACGAAATGAAAGTCATTCAGGAAATCTGCAACAGAGTAGCTATTATCAGCGAAGGTAAGATCGCAGAAATGGGCAGTGTACAGGAAATCTTCCGTGCTCCCAAAACACAGATCGGTCAGGAACTGGTATTCCATGAAGGTTCCAACCGAGAAGCTTATGCAGGGAGATTGCCTTATTGCTATCGTGTGGTATTCAAAGGCGGTATTTCCAACGAACCTGTACTGGGACGTATGATGATTGATTGTAACGGTGTGGCAAATATCCTTGCCGGCAACACCAGAAATATTGATGGGGAAGTTTTTGGTCAGATGATTCTGCAGTTCCCCGAAGACGAAGCCCTGCGGAAGAAAATGATTCAGTATCTGCTGGATCAGGGCGTAGAAGTAGAGGAGGTAGCGTATGTTTAATTCAGAAATGATTTCCCTGGTAGGCGTAGCCTTCTGGGAAAGTATTTATATGACCATTATTTCCTCATTTTTCGCATATGTCATCGGGCTGCCTTTGGGCTTGATCCTGGTGGCAACAGATAAGGACGGTATCGCACCGGCGCCCTTGTTCAATCAGGTGCTGGGGATTATCATCAACATCCTGCGTTCCATTCCTTTCCTGATTCTGCTGGTAGCGATGATGCCTATCACACAGGCAGTTGTGGGAACGGTTATCGGTGCAAAAGCAACCATCGTGGTACTGGTGGTAGCGGCGGCTCCCTTCATTGCCAGACTGGTGGAATCTTCCCTGAAGGAAGTGGACAGAGGTGTTGTGGAAGCGGCACAGTCCATGGGGGCTTCTCCCTTTGAAATCATGACAAAGGTACTGCTGCCCGAAGCAAAACCTTCTCTGCTCATCGGCAGTGCCATCGCCATGACAACCATCTTGGGCTACTCCGCAATGGCAGGTTTCTGCGGCGGCGGCGGTCTGGGTGCCGTAGCCATCAACTATGGTTATTACCGCAGCCAGAGAGATATCATGTTAGTCATGGTAGTTCTGCTGGTAGTCATCGTACAGGTATTGCAGGAAGTCGGCCTGCGTATCGCAAAAGGTACAGACAAACGGCTGTAACTCGTAAAGAGTACACATATAAATGAAAACAAATGCTATTTTAATTTCAAGGAGGAACATGTATTATGAAAAAGTTTATCGGTATTTTATTGACAGCAGCTTTGGCTTTCGGCGCTGTGGGCTGCGGCAGCACAACAACAAATGAAACAGCAGATGAAGCTACAACTACAACAGCAGAAGGCGCAACCATCGTAGTTGGCGCTTCTCCTTCCCCTCATGCGGAAATCCTGAAAGCAGCACAGCCCCTGCTGGCAGAAAAAGGCATTACACTGGAAATCAAGGAATTCACAGACTATGTACAGCCCAACCTGGCACTGAACACAGGCGACCTGGATGCAAACTACTTCCAGCATCAGCCTTACTTGGATCAGTTCAACGCTGACAACGACATGGATCTGGTAGCTCTGGGCGCTGTTCACTATGAACCCATGGGCATCTTCGCAGGCAACTCCAGCGACCTGGCTGCTCTGCCTGACGGCGCAAAAGTAGGCGTACCCAATGACGCAACAAACGAAGCAAGAGCACTGCTGCTGCTGGAATCTAACGGCCTGATCAAACTGAAAGAAGACGCTGGCGTAGCAGCAACAAAACTGGATATCGTAGAAAACCCTCATAACCTGGAAATCGTTGAAATGGAAGCAGCACAGCTGCCTCTGTCTCTGGGCTCTCTGGATATCGCTGTTATCAACGGTAACTATGCACTGAGCGGCGGTCTGAGCATCTCTGACGCACTGGCAATTGAAGAAGCTGACTCTCTGGCAGCAGAAACATACCAGAACGTTGTAGCAGTTCGCAATGGCGACGAAACAAGACCTGAACTTCAGACACTGATCGAAGTTCTGAACTCTCAGGAAATCGCAGACTACATCAACGAAACATTCGAAGGCGCTGTTGCACCTGTATTCGAAGCAGCAGCTGAATAAGAAAAATCGTTTCAAAAGAGAAAGACTGGAAAGCAGATTTTCCGAAGAAATACATAAGATAAAATTTCAGTGAAAATAAGAAAACCGGAACCCTTTATGATTGTAAGTATTCCGGTTTTCTTTGTTTTTTGAGGCTGTTTCTAAAATGTATCTCTCTTTTTTTGCGGATTGGGCCAGAATGTGGTATCATAGACAAGACCAGAATTTTGCAATGGATGGGGGAGTATTATGAAAATTCCGAGAAGTCCATATGATAGATTGGTAAATGTCATGGGCCTGTGTTCGCTGGGAGGAACCGCTGTATGGCTGCTGGCAGTCTGGAGACAGATTGCAGACCGTATTCCGGTGCATTATGACTTCAGAGGGCATGTAGACCGTATGGCGAGTAAGGGTTCCTTGTGGGTGCTCATGGCGGTGGGCTGGGTCATGTTCCTTGCTTTGTCCGTAGTGGAGCATTTTCCGCAGATTTGGAATACAGGGGTGCAGGTAACACCAAAAAATCAGGAAAGAGTGTATCGCACACTGAAAAATATGCTGGGCACGCTGAAGCTCATCATTGCGGTGCTGTTTTCCTATCTGGTGTTCCAGTCAGCCTTTGGCGGAAATCTGCCGCCACAGTTTTTGCCGTTGTTCCTGCTGGTAACCTTAGGGTCATTGGCGTTTTTCCTGGTGCGGCTTATACGTTTGAAATAAAAAAAGAAAAGCAGAAAATTTCCAGTATGGGAATTTTCTGCTTTTTTTGTGCTTAATCTTCTGCCATTTTTTTCAGGGTATCTCCTGCAAGACGGTATACCGTCCAGTCGGACATAGGTTCCGCCCCTAAGGAGAGATAAAACCCGATGGAAGGGGTGTTGGTATCCAGACACCACCATTCCAGTCTGCCGCAGCCTCTTTCCACAGCGATCTGCGCCAGTTTCTGCAAAATGGCTTTGCCGTAGCCCTTGCCCCGATGGACAGGGGATACATATAAATCTTCCAGATAAATGCCGGCTCTCCCCAGAAATGTGGAGAAGTTGTGGAAAAACAGCGCGAAGCCGATTTCTTCGCCGGACTTATCCACAGCCAAAAGCACTTCTGCTTTTTCTTTATCAAAAATCCAGGTTTCCAGAATTTCTTCCGTTGCCACTACTTCAGAAAGAAGCCCTTCATAATCTGCCAGTTCTTTGATGAACCGCAGAATCAAAGGAATATCTTTTCTTTCTGCGAACCGAAAAGTCAGGTCTGTCATGTTATCGCCTCAATTCTTGCCAGTGGAGCCAATGCCGCCACGGTCGTCGTTGCCCAGTGTTTCTGCTTCGTCAAAAGAAATGGCAGGCTGGTGCTCAAAAATACGGAACTGGCAGATACGGTCGTTCACGTCAATGACAGTGTCGCGCATGGCCAGAGCGGGGAAGAACCACTGGTCGTTATCGCCGCAGTAGCTTTCGTCCACAATGCCGCAGTGATTGGTCTGGATCACACCGAAGTTCTTGAAAGTAGAGCTGCGGGGTACGATATGTGCTTCATAGCCCTTAGGCAGCTCCATGGCAATGCCCAGAGGGATCAGGCGGAATTCTCCTGCCTTCAGTTCCACTCTTTCTGCCGCCCGCAGGTCGATCCAGTCGGATTTACCGTCGATGTAGCGCAGTTTTTCGATTTTGTCGCTGAGATATTTGATTCTGATGGAAACCATTGATTTCTTCCTTTCTGTATTGCTTTATTCCGCGTGGTAAAGGTACATGGTGCCTTTTTCCAGGGATTTCTGTACGTCGATGATCCGCTGGTTAAAGCTGCCTTTCCAGTGGAGCTGAGGGTCTTTCAGTTCTTCCACAAAACGTCCGTCTACAATGACGTCCAGATATGCCATGATGGGCAGAGCGCTGATTTCTTCCCAAAGATAGCCGGTGTAAAGCCATGTTTTCTTGTCGGGGAAGGTTTCTTTGATCTCTTTGGCCAGGGCTGTCATATCTTCCCGGTTGCCCATGTATAAGGGGTCGCCGCCGCTGAATGTGATGCCGCTGATGTAGTCTTTTTCCAGCTCTGCAAAAATTTCTGCCTTGGCAGCCTCATCAAAGGGCAGACCGCCGTTAGGGTCCCAGGTAATAGGGTTCTGGCAGTTTTTGCAGCCGTGGGAGCAGCCTGCTACCCACAGGACAACCCGCAGGCCTTCGCCGTTGAGCATATCGTCTTTTGTGATGTTATGGTAACGCATTACATACTCTTCCTTTCTGCGATCTCTGCCATTTTCGCTTCATTCAGGCGGGTGTCGCCTTTGACACGGGAATAAGACAGATACCCGTTCATACGATCGATCTTTGTCAGGTTGCTGCTGCCGCATTTGGGGCATACGTCCATTTCCAGCTCCTGATGGCCGCAGTCGTCGCAGTATGCCAGAGAAAGGTTTACCCCTTCATAAAAGCCCAGCTTCATGGCACGGCGCACCAGTGTGCGGATAGCGTCCAAATTGTAGTCGATAGGATATTTTACATACTGGATCTTGCCACCGTTGGATAGATCCCAGAAGCGTTTTTCCAGATCCTGTTTCTGGATAGGTGTGATGTCTTCTGTTACATGGCAGTGGAAAGAATTGCTTACATAAGGACGGTCGGATACATTTTCCACTACGCCATATTTCTTGCGGAACTGTGTTACCTGAAGGCCACAGAGGCTTTCAGCAGGAGTGCCGTAGATGGCGTACAGATTGCCGTCAGCTTTCTTGAATTCCGCCACTTTTTCGTTGATGTGCTGCAATGTGTCGATGGCAAACTGACCGTCTTCTACCAGAGATTTGCCGTTATACAGCTCCTGCAGTTCGTTCAGAGCAGTGATGCCGAAAGAAGCGGTAGCAGCCTTCAGCAAAGGTTTGATCTTGTCGTGGATGCCCAGATGACCGCCGTAGAAGCCGCCTTCGCAGTATGCCAGAGGGTTGGTGGAGGCACGCATTTCGCCCAGGTACGCATAGGTACGGATGTGAAGCTGACGAATCAGTTCCAGATAGTAGTCCAGCACTTCATAGAAAGGTTTGCTTTCCTGTTTTGCTTTTGCGTAAATCATAGGAAGATGCAGGCTGACAGCACCGATATTGAATCGGCCTACGAAAACAGGTTTGTCGTTTTCGTCAGCAGGTTCCATGCCGCCCCGTTCAAACCAAGGGGACAGGAACGCACGGCAGCCCATGGGGCTGATGATAGCGCCATATTTTTTATACATATCCGCTACATAGCCTTCGCCGGTAAGGGAAAGCCAGTCGGGATACATGGTCTTGGAGGAGCAGAGGATGCCTGCTTCAAAGACATCTTCCAGTTCCTTGCCTTTGCCATGGAGATTTTCGTCATAAAGGAATACCAGTTTGGGGAACAGTACAGGCTTTTTGCAGTTTTTCTTGCCCTGCCCTTTTCTGCGGACGTTGAGCATGGTGATGGATGCCATTTTGGCAAATTTGCCTGTGCCTGTGCCGAATGTCATGGTGATGAAAGGATAATCCCCGCGGCTGGAAGCAACGGTGTTGAATTTGTATTCCCAGCCCTGGAAGCCCTGTTCAAAGTCGTTGAGGATGTCTGCCATGGCTTCTTTGTCCGCAGCCTTGGGTGTCAGACCCATGTCGATGTAACGGCGGTAGAATTTTTCATAGCTCTTTTCCGCGAAGGGTTCCAGCAGCAGGTCTACGGAAGGTACTGTAAAACCGCCGTACTGCTGGCTGGCAGCAGAAAGAACGATGTCGCCGATGACGTCAAAGGCAACGTTCAGTGTCTTGGGTTCGTTGTACCACAGGTTGCCCATTTCAAAACCGCCGGTCAGAACGCTTTTTACGTCGAACAGGCAGCAGTTCATGGTGTCACGTCTGGCAGACATATCATGGATGTAGATATAACCGTCACGGCACGCCTGAAGTTCTTCTGTGGTCATGAAGAATTTCTGGTACAGTTCTTTGTTCAGCTGATTGAATACCAGAGAGCGTTTTGTGGAAACCAGAGCGCTGTCGGTGTTGCTGTTTTCTTTGTCACCGATGTACATGATGGACTGGCTTTTTTTGTAAACTTCGTCCAGCATTTTGACAAAGTCCTGTTTGTAGTTGCGGTAATCACGGTAGCTTTTTGCAACTTCAGGCTTTACCTGTTCCAGTGCGCCTTCGACGATGTTGTGCATTTCCGCAATGGGGATGCCTTCTTTGCCAAGGGATTTCGCTTTTGTTTCCACGAAATCACAGATGAAATCCAGTTCTTCCTGTGTGAATTTCACCAGTGCGCGGTAAGCGGATTTGTTTACGGCAACTACGACTTTCTGCACATTCCACGGTTCGTGGGTATTATCTTTCTTAATCACATACATGATGATATCCTCCTTCATTCTCGGCAAGCGAGATACAATACATAGTCATTAGCTGTATCATAATGTACCACATACGGCTATATATTGCAATTAAAAATATAGACAACACAATATATTGTGAAAACTTAGTGAAGTTCATCCAATTTTTTTCGGAAATTTTGTTAAGGATATTTTTATTTTATTTTGTCAAGGTCTGCCGCACTGCTTTTTGCCAGCCTTCCAGTTTTTCTGCCGCTTCTTCTTTGGATGCCTTGGGAGAATAAGCGTGAGAAACGCCCCAGTTTCGGCGAATTTCCGACAAATCTTTCCAGTAGCCCACTGCAAGGCCTGCCAGATAAGCAGCCCCAAGGGCAGTGGTTTCCAGTGTTTTGGGACGGAGCACAGGAACCCCTGTGATGTCCGCCTGGAATTGCAGCAGGAAGTTATTGGCAGCAGCGCCGCCGTCTACACGCAGTTCCGCCAGAGGAATGCCAGCGTCCTCCTCCATGGCGTGAAGCACGTCATAAGTCTGGTATGCCATGGATTCCAGTGCCGCACGGGCAATATGATTCCGGTTGGCGCCACGAGTCAGACCTGTCAAAATGCCCCGTGCGTAAGGGTCCCAGTAGGGCGCACCCAGTCCCACAAAAGCGGGTACCAGATAAACGCCGCAGGTGTCAGGCACAGACATGGCAAGTTCTTCCGTTTCCGGTGCGGAGCCGATGAGTTTCAGCTCGTCGCGAAGCCACTGAATGGCAGCTCCAGCCACGAATACAGAGCCTTCCAGGGCATAGGTGACTTTTCCGTCCAGTCTCCATGCGATGGTGGTCAGAAGGCCGTTTTTAGAGGCCACAGGGGCATCTCCTGTATGCATCAGCAGAAAACATCCGGTGCCGTAGGTGTTTTTGGCAGAACCGGGTGTGAAGCAAGCCTGTCCAAAGAGGGCAGACTGCTGGTCGCCAGCGGCTCCTGCAATGGGAATGGGTGCGCCGAAGTGGAAAGGCAGGGTATGACCGAATACGCCGCTGGAGGGCATAACCTTGGGCAGTATAGAAGAAGGGATGTCCAGAATATCCAAAATTTCTTCATCCCACTGTAAAGTATGGATGTTGAACAGCATGGTGCGGGAGGCGTTGGAATAATCGGTGGCGTGTACCTGTCCGCCTGTGAGATTCCAGATGAGCCATGTATCTACGGTACCGAAAAGCAGATTGCCTTCCTCCGCCAGTTTTCTTGCCCCTTCCACATGGTTCAACACCCAGCGGATTTTTGTTGCGGAGAAGTATGCGTCCAGCAGCAGTCCTGTTTTTTCCCGGAACAGGTCGGTGTAGCCTTTTTTCGCCAATTCTTCGCAGTCTTCTGCCGTCCGGCGGCACTGCCATACAATGGCGTTGTAAATGGGCTTGCCTGTGCGCTTGTCCCAGAGAATGGTGGTTTCTCGCTGATTGGTGATGCCGATGGCGGCAATGTCAGCGGCAGTGAGCCCTTTCTGTGCCAGTGCTTTCTGCGCCACTTCCAGCTGGCTCTGCCAGATTTCCATGGGATCGTGTTCCACCCAGCCGGGCTGGGGATAGATCTGACGGTATTCCTTCTGGGCAGTGCTGACAGCTGCGCCGTTTTTGTCAAAGAGGATACAGCGGGAGCTGGTGGTTCCTTGATCCAAAGACATGATATACTGCATACAAATCCTCCTTTTCATGGGAAAAGCCCCAAAGGGGGCTTTTGATGTCGTTACATATAAGGGTTCATGCGGCGTTCGATTTCCATTGTGGTGGAAGGGCCGTGACCGGGATATACATTGTAGTCACCGGGCAGATTCCGCAGACGTTTCAGAGAAGCGATGATCTCGCCCCAGTTGCCCGTAGGCAGGTCTGTACGGCCGCAGGAGCCCTGGAACAGGGTGTCGCCGGAGAAAATGTTGTTGCCGATGAGATAGCATACACTGCCGGCTGTATGACCGGGTGTTTCCAGTACGGTAAATTCCAGATCGCCCACTTTCACAGCGTCGCCTTCCTGTACCCATACGTCAGCGGAAAGAGAAGTGGGGCCGCTCATGTAAAGAGAGCAGTTCAAAGCAGGGTCTGCCAGCAGAGCCTGTTCTTTCTTGCAGGCGTAAACGGGACAGCCGTATTTTTCTTTTACCATTTCCACAGCGCCGATGTGGTCGTCATGACCGTGAGTCAGCAGAATGTGGGTGGGTTTTAGGCTGTTTTCTTCGATATAGCGGAACAAAGGCTGGGGATTGCCGTCACAGTCGATGATGGCGCATGTGCCCTGATCGTCAGAGATCACATAGCAGTTGGTGCCGATGTTGCCGATTTCCAGTGTTTGTATTTTCATGGTGCAAAAACCTCCTTGTGTTTCGATTTTTACAGGCATTTTTTGCCGTCTGCACTATTATAGCAGAAAAGACCACCAGCCGCCTAGTCTTTTTACAGGAAAGTTTCCAAACGCCGGAAAAAGCTGGACAAGAACACAAAAGGGGAGTAAGATGGAACAAACAACGAATCAGGCGAAAGTCACTGGAACGGAGGAAGTTTTTTGGACAAGAGAAGGAAACAGCAGCTTATGGAGGGCTGTATGAGAATCAGAAAAGAAATCGCCGCATGGCTGCTCATGGCATTATGGGTGATTTTTAGTGTGAAAATCGCGGAAGTGCTGCTGGGAGAAAGCCTGCCGGGCTGGGTAGAAATTGGCGGCATGATTCTGTGCGGTGTGCTGGCAGTGGCATCCCATCTGGATAACCCGCTGCGCCACGGATATAAACTGCGTCGTCCCAGACGGTATTTGCTGGGGGCTTTGGTGATTCTCATCTGCGCTGTGCTGTTCTTTGTATGGAAAGCGGAGTGGGTGCAGGGCATGCAGGCACTGGTGATCCCTGTGGTATTTATTTGGAACCCTATTTGTGTTTGGCTGGAATGGAAGGAAGAATTAGGTCAGGCATCATAAGGAGGCGGCTATGGAGAATCTTTCGGATGTGCAGCTGAAAAGATGTGTCGCATGGATGCGGCTGGAGCTTCTGGCTTGGATCTGTCTTTGTGCTGATGCACTGGTAAGCGTTTGGGCGCCCAGTGTGTGGGATACGGGGCGTATCTATGGCCTTTTTGTGGTGGTGGTGCTGGTATCCGGCTTGGCGGCAGTGGTATTGTCCTGGGTGCGTAATCCCATGCGCTGGAATCTGACGGGACTTGGACGCAGATTTTTCAGGGGCAGCCATGGAAGCTGTATGGCGCTCAGCGTCATACTGGTTTTCTGGGTGCCGGAGCTGTCCATCGGAATTTTGTTTGTATGGAACAGTATTTATATGCTGGTGGCATACGAGCGGGAGTTGCGCCGAAGAAAAAAGAAAGAAGAATCCTGAGAAAATGACGGTATGGCCTTTGGGGGGGCATCTTCATAAGAAAACAAAGCAAGCTGAAATCCTTATGATATAGAGGATTCCAGCTTGCTTATTTTTATAAGATTTTATTTGATATGTTTTCTTCTGAAGACAGCCGTCGCAATTCCTCTTAAGAAATCAAGGAAAAGAAAAATCAATGTTTTCTTAAGGGGAATTTGCTTTGGGTCATACCGTTTTTTGTTTACAAAAAAGCACGAATCTTTTAGATTCGTGCTTTCTGTATTGAAAAAAGATTATTTGTTTTTCAGATATTCATCAATGGCTGCGGCAGCCTTTTTGCCAGCGCCCATAGCCAGAATAACGGTAGCTGCGCCTGTAACAGCGTCACCGCCGGCATAAACGCCTTCTCTGGTGGTCTGGTTGGTTTCTTCGTTGACTACCAGACAGCCTTTGCGGTTGGTTTCCAGACCCTTTGTGGTGCTGCGAATCAGAGGGTTAGGAGAAGTGCCGATGGACATAACCACGGTATCAACGTCGATAACATAGTTGGAGCCTTCCACAGGTACAGGACGTCTTCTGCCGCTGGCATCAGGTTCGCCCAATTCCATTTTCAGACATTCGATACCGCATACCTGACCATTGCCGTTATCCAGGATTTTCACAGGATTGCGCAGCAGGTGGAATTCGATGCCTTCTTCTTTTGCGTGATGGATTTCTTCCAGACGAGCGGGCATTTCTTTTTCGGAACGACGGTAAACGATGTAAACTTTTTCCGCACCCATTCTCTTGGCGCATCTTGCAGCGTCCATAGCTACGTTGCCGCCGCCGACAACAGCAACAGCTTTGCTATGGCGGATAGGTGTGTCGTAATCGGAAATATATGCTTTCATCAGGTTGATACGAGTCAGGTATTCGTTAGCGGAGTATACGCCTACCAGTGCTTCGCCGGGGATACCCATGAAGGAAGGCAGACCTGCGCCGGTACCGATGAATACAGCATCATAACCCATATCTTCGATGATTTCGTCGATGGACAAAACTTTGCCGATAACCATGTTTGTCATAACTTCTACGCCCATGGCAGAGAGTTTATCAATTTCTTTCTGCACGATCGTCTTAGGCAGACGGAATTCGGGGATACCGTAAACCAGTACACCGCCAGCTGTATGGAATGCTTCGAAAATGGTTACCGCATAGCCTTCTTTTGCCAGGTCGCCAGCACATGCCAGAGAAGAAGGACCGGAACCGATAACGGCAACTTTCTTGCCGTTCTGAGCGGGTTTTCCGGGCATTTCATCGCAGTTTGCCATGTACCAGTCAGCCACGAAACGTTCCAGACGACCGATGGCAACGGCTTCGCCTTTGATGGCACGCACGCATTTAGATTCGCACTGACTTTCCTGAGGACATACACGACCGCAGACAGCAGGCAGAGCGTTTGTGGAAGTGATGATCTTATAAGCTGCCATAAAGTCGCCTTTTGCTACTTCCGCGATGAATTCGGGAATGCGTACGTTTACGGGACATCCGCTGACACAGGGTTTGTGTTTGCAGTTCAGACAGCGGGTAGCTTCTTCCATGGCCATTTCCGCTGTGTAGCCCATGGCTACTTCTTCAAAGTTTTTATTTCTCACATCAGGTGCCTGTTCAGGCATTTTGATTTTTTCCAAGCTCATGTTTGCCATTGTTTCCGTCCTCCTTAGTGAATCAAGTCGTGTGCCATTTTATCCATGCGGCAGATATGTTTTTCAGTCAATTCTGCTTCTTCTTTCTTGTAAACGGAGTTGCGGTTCATCAGTTCGTCAAAGTCCACCTGATGTCCGTCGAAGTCGGGGCCGTCTACGCAGGCAAATTTGATTTCGCCGCCAACGGTGACACGACAGCCGCCGCACATGCCTGTACCGTCGATCATGATGGGGTTCAGGCTGACAATGGTCTTGATGCCGTAAGGTTTTGTGGTGAGGCTGACAAATTTCATCATGGGGATAGGGCCGATGGCAATGACAGCGTCGTACTGGTTGCCAGCTTCGATGAGGGATTTCAGCTTGTCTGTAACAAAGCCTTTTTCGCCTTTTGTGCCGTCGTCGGTCATCAGGTAGTAGTTATCGGAAACGGCGCTCATTTCGTCTTCCAGAATGACAATGTCTTTGTTCCGGAAGCCTGCAATGACGTCTACTTCCACACCCAGTTCGTGGAGGGCTTTTGCCTGAGGATAAGCGATGGCACAGCCTACGCCGCCGCCTACAACAGCAACTTTCTTGAAGCCGTCATATTCTGTGGCAACACCCAGAGGGCCTACAAAGTCACGGATGGAGTCGCCAACTTCTTTGGCTGCCAACAGTTTTGTGGACAGACCAACTTTCTGGAAGATGATGGTGACGGTGCCTTTTTCTCTGTCATAATCAGCGATGGTCAGAGGGACACGTTCGCTGAACTCATCTACGCGAAAAATAATAAACTGCCCCGCTTTGGCTTTTTTCGCCACAAAAGGGGCTTCGATCTCAAGCAGTGTCACAGCACTGTTTAATTCTTTTTTATTGACAATGCGAAACATCTTTGCAACTTCCTTTCTTCTTTAGACTTTCTTTTGCAGGTGATTTTTGTTAGAATTATCATAACATAAATTCAGACGGCGGGATATGGATAAAACGCCGTTTTTCTGGAAGTGCAATGAAGGTAAGTTTATGGTTTTTGAATAAAATATGGGACAAAAAACGTCCCAATTAAAAGGAGGAAATGAACGTGCAGAAAAGATATACCTTTGAGGATTTGCGGGACATCATCGAACAGCTTCGCAGTGAGAATGGATGCCCTTGGGATAAGGTGCAGACCCATGAGAGTCTGCGGGCGGATATGCTGGAGGAAGCCTATGAAGCGGTGGATGCCATTGATAAAGGTGATATGGACAACCTGAAGGAAGAACTGGGGGATGTGCTTATGCAAGTTGTATTCCATTCTTCCATCGAAGCCCAGAAAGGCGGCTTTACACTGGATGATGTCATTCAAGGCATCTGTGAGAAAATGGTTTATCGCCATCCTCATGTGTTCGGGGAAATTTCCGTGGATACGGCAGAACAGGTGCTGGTGAACTGGGAAGCGTTGAAGAAAAAGGAAAAACACATGCAGACTCAGACAGATGTCCTCAAAAGTGTGCCTGATGCGCTGCCTGCCCTGACCCGTGCCAAAAAGGTGCAGAAGAAAGCGGCAGACGTTGGATTTGATTTTTATGAAGCCGGCGGCGCCATGGAAAAAGTGGCGGAGGAAATCCGGGAGCTCCAGGAGGCTGTGGAACAGCCTGACGGCAATATAGAGGAAGAATTCGGTGATATTTTGTTCGCACTTGTGAACGTAGCAAGGTTTTTGAAAATAAATCCCGAGTTTGCCTTGACAAAAGCCACCAAAAAGTTTATAAATAGATTTGAGTATGTTGAGAATTCAGCCCTTTCGGAGGGAAAGCAGCTTTCCACAATGACTCTGGAGGAAATGGATTTGCTCTGGGATCAGGCAAAAATTGCCTTATCCAAGAAACTTTAATAGATTTATTTAGGAGGACTAACACAATGAACAAATCTGAATTAGTTGCAGCGATTGCTGAAAAGGCGGAAATGAGCAAAAAGGACGCTGAAAAAGCACTGAAAGCTTTCGAAGATGTTGTAACAGAAGAACTGGCAGCAAACGGCAAAGTGCAGCTGGTAGGCTTTGGCACATTCGATGTAGCTGAAAGAGCAGCTCGCGAAGGCAGAAACCCTCAGACAGGCGAAGCAATGCCCATCCCCGCTTCCAAAGCACCCAGATTCAAAGCAGGTAAAGCTTTGAAAGATGCGATCAACAAATAATTTGATTTGATTGTTTTTGAAACGCTTTCTCGTCCTGAGAAAGCGTTTTTTTGAAAGAGAAAAAGAGGTGAAGGAAAATGGCTTCCAGCAAAGAGTATTTGCAGTTCTTACTGGATCAGCTTTCAGATTTGAAGGAGATCACATATCGTATGATGATGGGGGAATATATTCTCTATTACAGGGGCAAGATTGCCGCTTATGTCTGCGATGACCGTCTGCTGGTGAAGCCTGTTCCTGCCGCCAGAGAAATTCTGCCCCATGCGCCTATGGAAGCGCCCTATCCCGGGGCAAAGGAAATGCTGCTGGTGGAAGAAGTGGATGACAGAAACTTTCTTCAGCATCTGTTGGTACAGATGGAGCCGCAGCTGCCTGAGCAGAAAAAGAAAAAAGCAAAGGGGAAATGAACATGCGTATTGATAAGTTCCTGAAGGTATCCCGTATCATCAAGCGCAGAACCGTAGCCAACGAAGCCTGCGACGCGGGACGTGTGTCCCTCAATGGCAAAGTGGTGAAAGCCGGCGCGGAAGTGAAGATCGGCGATATCATCGAAATTCAGTTCGGCAATAACGTGACAAAGGTGGAAGTGCTGAATCTGCAGGAATCCACCAAAAAAGAAGATGCTGCCGGCATGTATCGCGCAGTGGAATAATGTCCCAAAACCTCTCATATACTGTAAAAACAGTATGGGGAGGTTTTTTTGTTGGGGGAAGAAAAAAGAAATTTGCGGCAGCATACCATTCGTATGACAGACAGAGAACGGATCGAGATCGGCGGTGTGACGGACGTACTGCGTTTTGATGAGGAAGGGGTGGCAGTGGATACTTCCTGCGGACTGCTCATCATTAAGGGAGAAGGGCTGCATGTGGGACGGCTGAATCTGGAAGAAGGAGAAGTGGCGGTAGAAGGACGCATGGATGCACTGACCTACGCGGAAAATATGGGCGACGGCAAACAATCTTTCTTTGCCAAGTTGTTCCGCTGAAAGGAGGCAGGCAGGTGGACATTCAGGGACAGGGAAGTTTGTTTTTGTGCTGCCTGCTGCTGGGCGGCGGTATGGGACTAGTTTATGACGGTATGCGGCTTGCACGGCGGATATTGCCCCATGGTGTTTGGGCGGTGCAGATTGAGGATGGCCTGTACTGGGCAGCGGTGGCGCTGGGGGTCTTTGAGGTGCTGCTAAAAGAAAATCATGGGGAAGTCCGCTTTTTCCTGTTGGTGGCTGTTTTTGGCGGCATGGGGCTTTATGGAACCCTTGCCAGTCCGTTGGTCATGGGCGTGGGAGAAAAGGTGCTGAAAGTCATTGGAAAGCTTGTCATGTTATTGTTGACCATAATTTTTACACCCTTTCGTTTGGTCTATCTTGCCTTTGGCAGACCGGTGGGGAATTTCGTCAGATTTTGCGGTGGAAAATCCAAAAAACACTTGCAATTATGTAAAGTATATGTGAAAATAAAAAAAGACACATTACGGCGGGATATTCGTTTTTTGCGTCGAAAACCTTAGGAAGGGTGACTGCCATGGAAAAAAGAGCCAGAAAGAAAAAGTCCGGTGGATTATGGATCCATCTTTTTTTGGTAGCTTTCTGTGTGTTCGTTGTGGCAGGCGTATACTGGCAGTATCGGGAATATCGCCAGCTGAAAGTGGAACTGGCTGACGTGGAACAGCAGATTGCCGATGAACAGCAAAAGACATTGGATTTCCAGGCCAAAAAGGATTACTACAACAGCGACAGCTACATCGAACAGATCGCCAGAGAAAAACTGGGGCTGGTCAAGAGCAATGAAATCCTGTACATCAACCGGGAACAATAAAAGTTTTCAAAAAAAGACATTTTTTTGAAAAAAGGTATTGACAAACAGACAATATGACTATATAATAAACTAGTCGACTTGAGGCGGAGTAGCTCAGTTGGCTAGAGCATGCGGTTCATACCCGCAGTGTCGGGGGTTCAAATCCCTCCTCCGCTATTTTTCTTCTTTGGCCCGTTGGTCAAGCGGTCAAGACGCGACCCTCTCACGGTCGAATCAAGGGTTCGACTCCCTTACGGGTCAACTTTTGAGTGATAATTGAATCGTTAAAAACATGGGAGTTTAGCTCAGCTGGGAGAGCATCTGCCTTACAAGCAGAGGGTCACAGGTTCGAGCCCTGTAACTCCCATTTTT
>PPYE01311132.1_pt1 | contig 95092 bp, 85 predicted proteins | sample 1559881 | NCBI WGS metagenome assembly PPYE01 (sample SAMN08240022, study PRJNA423297) | Human gut metagenome, whole genome shotgun sequencing project.
GAACGACTTACAACTAATGCCAACTTCTGAGCTTCCATTTTTTTGCTTATTCGGTCTCACATCATTGACTAACGTACATCCGTTTTCGATATCGACATCTTCCCACCGCACCCCGGTTGCCTCACCTACGCGAAGCCCCGCCTCCATCATTACCGTGAAGATCAGCTTCCAGTGATGATACTGCGGAGTCTGTTCCAGATAGGAAGAAAACAGCTTCTGCTCCGGTACCGTCAGCGCCATGCGGCGCTCTCCATCGAAGTTATGCGACTGTTTCAGTTCCTTTAATGCGTTATCAGAAGGAATAGTCTCCAGTTCCGGTCGCCAAAGCACAGACCGCACTGCTGCGTAGAAACTCCTCCACAACAGGCTTTTACTGCTCAACTGGCATTTCCCTGCATTCTTTTGCCTTCCAGAAATTTGCCGCTTTCTTGTATTCTTCTGTCGTCATTTTTCTATACCTTCCTATCTGCATCGTCCTCAAGCTGCCGTTCAATCCAAGCCATCAGCAGCTTCACAATGCGTTCCTGCTCATTCTCCGTCAGTTCCCACCCCTGCGGAACGTGATACCACTTGTTGAGGCATCCCCGGCAGCAACAGGCGCAGGCGTGCTGTGCGATGAACACCGGATGACCGCGCATGGGCGTCTGTTTGCCATCGTCTGGAATATCTGGCGGCGCAAGCCGCGTCCGGACAAAATCTGCCGCATGGCGATGAATCGTATCCATACCCTTATCCGCTATGTACTGCCTATCCTTTTCGATCAGATGAAATCTCGCACGGAAAGTAGATTTTTGCAGACGGGCAAAGGTTTGATCTATTGTTGCCATTACACATTCAGCGCAACAGATAACTCTCTGCCGAAGAGACCTGTCGTAAAATTATCACTTTCCATCACCTGTTGTTTTGTAACCGTATACTCGAACGGAAACAGCAAATCAAAGCTAGTCAGGCCTACAAAAGGATAGTAGCCTGACCCATCTGCTTTCATTGCAACATGAATCATGAAATTGACAACATCGGGAGAGCTAATATTTTGCTTGTTTAGTCTGTATCTAAATTTTGTTTCGTTTTTTAAAATACACATATCCTTAAGTGTGAGTGTGACTCTGCGGCATGTCGTTTGCAGTGTTCCTCTCTCGCCCCATTCGTCAAACAGCTTTTGATTCAGAACAGTGTTTGTAATCTCGTCTTGGCAATCAAATAAACGCTCCATAAATCTGCATATATCAGCCACCACAGGGTATGCAAGAAAAATCAAGCAGAGATGTATCGCTGCGGCATATTCTGGATATTTTTTTATAAGCATCAATGCTTCACTACGAAATGGCGTGATTTCTTCAGAATCGTAATACCATACATTCATCAAAATCTCGCGTGTTTTTCGCAATCTCGTAGGACTATTTATTTCAAACGACAGATATTCATTTAAATTTTCTTTATAATCAGCTTCATTCAATCCATCATTAAGCATTGAAACAGCCTGATTTAGCCATTGTAACTTCACGTTGCAGGCATATCCAACCATCTTAGCCATTGTTCTGTACCGCCTTTATTTTGATAAATGGAACAACGACTTCATCAATTGTCATTCCACCATGCGTCATAACCTGCTCTCCTGGATTATCCAAAGATGTACCCGTATTGCAGATCAAGTAATCATATTCCTTGGGAAGATAATATTTCGGGTATTCAATCAGCCCAAACTTGTCCACCATCTTTGCCTTATCGGCGAAATCCTTTAACACCACCATTCGATGACTCTTTGTTTCTACATCCACGCCAGCACCGACAAACCTTCCGATTCCATTGCACAGCGTGTTGCCGTGATCCGCCGTTATATACACATAAAAGCCTTTTGAAAGCAAACGATCTGTCAAATGTCGAAGTTTACCTTCATCAGAAAGGACAGAGATATCGTTATACATTCCGAGACGACCTTGCGGCTGTGCATGTACCATGTCATCTACATCGTTGATAATAACAGCCCCGCAGCGGACAGAACTGCTGAAGTCCGTGTCGTACCCACGAGCATATCCTATCTGGCTATCGTCATATCCCAATGCCTTGGCGCATTCAGTAAACTCTGCCTTCTCCTTGCTTTGCACCCATGGCGCGATAAGCTGGCTCGGAAACTTGTTCGATAAAAGACACTGACGCGAAATCGAAGTTGTACTTGGAATCATTGCAAAAGCTGCTGTCTGCTCGTAGTCAATATCCGAAAATGATTGGGAAATAATGCTCCAATCAAACTCCGACATGCCATCCATAACAATAATTGCGAACTTGTCGCTCTGCTCATGCATGTATTCCATAGCATGACTCACTAATACCGGCGTATTGCGGTCGATTTTGGAAGACAATGTTCCAAACACCTTGAGCACATAGCTCTGGAATAAGTCATTGATCTTACTTGTATCGATATTCAATCCATATTGAACAGAATATCGGTCAATCTGAGCTTTTCCCTCGGCAACTCGGTACCAATCTCGGTAAGACGGGTTACTTGTCGTAAGTTGAAGTACCTGCTCCAATTTTGATTGAAAATAGCTCAACAGGTTCTCTTTACTAAAAACAATCGTCTCGAAGAACTTTTCCGTCTGTTCCTTATTGGTCAAATTGTCGAAATTCTTTGAAATGGTCATCGTCAGCAAATCCAAATCCATTGGAGATTTGTGACGAAGGGTATCCATATTCAGCTTAGGAAAGAGTGCGCGTAATGATGCCGTATATACTTCAAAACGATTCAGAATATCGTAGGGAATGTATTTTTCCCCAGAATTCAATACAGCAAGTTTTCTCTCTCCGGCATTCAATTTCTCTTCATATTCGATACGAAAGCTAAGATCATCCTTATATTCGACCACATCAAAGCCATGCTCAGTAAAAGCCTTCATGTACGCCGTAAGTCGGTTCAGATGGTCTGTATCGTTTATCCATATGAAGTTTGCATATGCTGCCGGAGAATTCCCATACACATAATCTTCAAACATTGCTTAAGCCTCCAATCGAACCAACATCATTAGTCGAAAATCCGGCAGAACCGTACCACTACGCTTACGCTCTGCTTCAATTTCATACTCTTCATGGTCAAGCTTTGCTATCCTGGAGCGACGGATATTCTCTATACCTATATGTTCCGCCGCCTCTCTTCGGAGAGATAACGCATACTTATACTTTTCGTACTGCTCACTACTCCGTTTTGTTTGCTTGTCTTTCAATTCAACAAAAGCGTTATAAGCAAAATTCATGCAGATTTCCTGCAAGTTCCGATAATCTTCCTCCTTAATGTTGGGAACCATATGGCAATCCAGACGACTATTTCCATCAAGAAAAACATCCATGATCCTGCTTCCAGCCATCGGACGAAGTACATATGACTCGTTCACAAAAATAGAAATTATTCGTTTATCCTGTGTATCCTCGGATACAGATAGCTCCCAAAGCATGAAAAATCCAGCTTCATTCGGAAAATTCCGGATTCCAACCGCTAACAGCTGACCTGTGTGATCTTGCACAATACTGCCGCCAAGATGCCTTGTAATCATGTCGTCATTGATGCTGATTCTATCAATTAACGTCAAATCATTGCCTTTCCATGATTCGTAATAAGCCAGCATTTGACGTAAAGCAGTATCTACATCGAAACTGGACTCCTTTCCTACCAGCTGTGTCAGATCCTTTTCCTCATGGAGGATATCCTTATACTTAAGAGCATTCGCCGCCTGCTGGCGCATTTCCTTCTCGACAGAATAAATATTCTGTTCTATGCGAGATGCATGTCCGATGGAATTCATATAGGCATCCGTAAAATCACATTCTGCGACTTCACTGTCCAGTACATCGAAAAACTTGTCAACTCCAAGTTCCTTCATAATGACGGAAAGCTTTTCTTCGAGGACTTCTCGAACACGGCTTTCCACTGTATCGCTGACAATCATGTTGTAAATATGTACATCACGCTGCTGACCGATACGATCTGCTCTGCCACAACGCTGCTCAATTTTCATTGGGTTCCATGGCAAATCATAATTGATAATGATATTTGCAAACTGCAAGTTCAGACCTTCACCGCCGGCATCTGTCGAAATAAAGATACCAGTGGTCGTCTTGAACTCCTTCAAAGCATTATTGCGCTCTTCAATATCCATACTGCCATTCAGAACACTTACCGAATATCCTCTGGATTCCAGTAGTTCCTTTAGATAGACCTGCGTTCCCACAAATTCCGTGAACAGAATAATCTTTTGTGCAGAATCTTCGCTTTGAAGCGCATCAATCGTGTCAAACAGTGCATCAACTTTAACATCATGATGCTGAAATTCAGCCTATTTCGCTGTGGAAATAATCATCTTCAGCTCTTCGATTTCTGCGGTACGGTCAAGCGATATTGCCTCCAAAGCATCAGCATCACCATTTTCAATATCTCGCTCATCCAAATCCGCTTCGCTCATGGTGTTTGCGCGTGCCTCTTCTTCAAGCAGCACATGCAAGCGCCGCTCAAGGCTCTGTCGTACTGCTGCCGTACTGCTTGTCACCATGCGCTGCATGATAATCATCAGAAAAATAAGGCACATGTTCTTTTTCCGATTGCGTCGCGCCTTATCATAAGTTTTAGAAACATATGAGCTTACCATCTCATACAGCTGACGCTGGAGCGAGTGGTGTTCATTCCAAGTCAGCTGTACCAAATGTGTATATCTTTTCTTGAAAAGCAGGTTTCCGTTATTGTCGATGGCTTCTCGTTTTTCTGAGCGGATCAGATACGGCGCTACTTGTTCCTTGACGATAGATTTGTAGTTCGGAAAGGCTTGTTCATCCAACAGACGAATCAAGCGCAAGAATGGCTCAGTTTTACCATTGTGCGGTGTTGCAGTTAATAAAAGCAGATACGGGCTTGCCTGCGAGAGCAAATAACCCAGCTTATAGCGTGCCACATCGCTTGATGAACCTGCCACACGATGTGCCTCGTCGATGATAATCAAATCCCATCCGCTATTGATGATGGCTTCAACGCGCTCCTGATTGTACTTTTCTACACGCTCATCTGACCATCCAGCGTGCTTTTCCACTGGCTTTATGGAATCCATGGGAGAAATGACCTGATCAAATTGGCCATATACGTCATTATTGTCTGTAAGACGACGTATCGTATCAAAATCTGATGGCAGAATTACCTGAAACTTCTCATGGAACTTCTCCTGCATTTCAACAGACCACTGACTCACCAGTCCGGTAGGACAAACAACCAAGATGCGCGTAATCAAGCCACGGGCCTTTAGTTCTTTGATAATCATGCCGGCTTCTATTGTCTTGCCGAGACCGACTTCATCTGCCAGAATATAACGGATGTTGCGTGTTTCCAAAGCCCTCTGCAAAACATGCAGCTGATGAGGCAGCGGAATCACGCCGCTGGATAGAGAAGAAAGAACACCGGCAGATGTTTCGTTTTTAATTTTGGAGAGCAGTGTAACATAGCGCAGATAGTTCTCATCAAGCTGCGCTTCACGGCCTCCCATCTTCAGTTGTTCACCGTTCGCCTTGTACACGCTGCCATTAGCCGGATTGAATACCTTGTAGGATGTGTATCCCCACAGCTCAATCCGTTCCATGATCTGCACATTGGCACCGGCCACGGAATCAAAAACAAAATCGCCGATATTAAACATTTTACTTCCTCACTTTTTCCACTTGCCTAGGATATTTAGCTTCCACAAAGGTAATAACTGTTTTGCAAGCGGCTTTTAATAGTTCTTCGTCATATGGAAGCTCTCTCCGAACCGTACCATGAGACAAATCCTGACACAGCGAAAATATACACGGATCCTTTTGAAGTTCTGGCGAATTGACAACATACTTCTCGATGCCAATATCTGGATCTTCAAACTTTGAGATTGTTTCAATCACATGTCGGATGGAATTTCCAGTCGTGTGATTTGGTGATTTGCCTCGCTCTGCAATTTCAAGCAAGTCAAAGAGATGATTCTCATATGGCAGCAATAGCTGATGATTAAACGGAACAATCTTTCCAGGCTTGAGCATATATGTAGCAACTAAAACATGGTTTCTCGCTACAATACTGAAGAACTCTATATTATGTGTGAAAACCCACAATCGCTCATGTCTTGACATTCCAAATATGGATTTGATACTCCGCAGTACCTGCGCGACGGCATATACAAAATGAAAATCCATACTGGAGATTGGGTCATCAATGACAAAGAAGAGATTGTCATAGTCCGTTTCTTTTTCGACCAAAGTGTGAGTCTCCGCAAGATACCAGCAGAAGGCGACGATGCTCTTTTCGCCATCGCTCAGTACCTTTGATGCATTGCCATTAAGCTTGCTCCCGCGGAACTTAATTTGAAATGTGTCCTTGTCTATCTGGTACTTTCCAGCAAAGAAGTTATCCAGCATGATTTCAAGAGTTTCATATACCTTATCCCTTTTACGAACTTTGGCTGTCTGCTCCTTCGCCTCAATCTCTTCATGTAATTTCTTCAAATCACTCTGCTTTTTTCTGAGTTCTTCAAACGACCTCTGTAATTCATCATGCAGAAAAAGAGCCTTGGCTTTGCACAATTTTCTTCGTAACGCAAGTCTCTCGGATTTGGAGTTATCCTTGACACTATTAACATGTTTGACAACAGTTTCATTTGCCTTTTGTAGCTTTATCACAGCTTCACATGCTGATTTACAATTTGATATAGCATCAGATATTCCTGTCGGAACGCAGCAAAGGTTTTGCTTCTTGGTCTCAATCATGTCGCTGATGGTAGCCCACGACGAAATGTAGCTGTCCAATGCAGAAAGCTCTTGAATGCTACTATTCTGGAGCGAGGGGAAGTACTTTTGAATCTCTGTCAGCTGCACAAACACTTGTTTGTTTTGAGCATCCTGACTCTTAAATGCAGATGTAATAGTCTCAATGTCTTTAAGTAGTCGAGAAAGAATGCCTAATATTTGAGACTCCCGGTCCGCGCGATATGCATTGTATTGAGATATCAGCATTCGCGCTTTTTCATCGTATTCTCTTTTGCAGAATGGGCAAACTGTGTCTGAATGCTCCGCAGCAAGACCGTTTTCGATGAAAGATTGGTGCTTTTTATACTCTTCGACAAAATCTTCATCCCACTCCGATTTCGGATATTCCGTTCCAAGAATCTCGTTTGCTTCTTGAAGAAAACCAAGGTTAAAAGAAGGTACAGTAAATCCAATGCTTGGAATGTCCTCCGGAACTTTTTCGAGTGTATGCAATTGTTTGATAATGTTTTCGACTGAATCATCGCATTCAAAATCAAAGCCTTTATCAACATTTTCCCGTGTAATCAGTCGAAACTCATTTGTTTGCGAGGTTATTCCTTCACCGCGCAAATCAGATTTAGCCTTCTCAATGGCACTATTTATCTTCTTACTGTCGTTTTCCACTTCAGCACCAAGATCTTTTTCCCGCCGTTTATCTTCGGACAGATCAATTTGCACCTTACCAAGGATATATCCTTCGATTTGCCCATCTGGAGTATAGTTTTTCTGCTTTATGTTTTCTTCTACATAATCATTGTTGAAAACGTGAAACAGCAGTCCAGTGTTATTCTGTACGATAGGTGCTGTTCCTCTGTGAACATCAGCTTTCAATTCTTTGGCGATGTTATCAGCATGAATGCTAAACTGCATCTGTCCATTATCCTTGCCAATGGTTAATACATCATCAGCTAAAGAGCCAGCCATAGAAGGAGAGCACAGGCGGAAAGCCCTGCTTATGAAAGACTTTCCGGTCCCGTTTGTCGCAAAAAATATGGCTTTGTTGGAATCGACTTCTTGAGAAAAAGCGATTTTCTGGTTATCCGAGTGAGGTCCTATATTCTCAATATTCAGCGAAACGGTGAATTTCTTATCCGCCATATGCTCGTCCTCCTAACTCTTATACTCTCCCCAGGCTGATATCGTAGTACATGAGCAGATTCGGGTCTTCCTGGATGGTGGACTCCGGCAGGCGCTCAGCGATGGCTACGATAGCTTGATAGTTCTTATCCTTCCACAGGCGGCTGAAGCCGACGCGGATAGCTTCGGAACGGAAAGATTTCAGCTTGCCCTTGCTGTTCAGATAGCCTTCAAACTCTTTCCAGAGCTTCTTCTCACGCAGCTTGGCAACGTCGCCTTCCTTGGTGACATCCGGAATGTACCAGCGTCCCTTTTCATCCTGAAGGAAGTTTTCTTCCAAAATGACAGACAGCTCCGGCATAGCCTCGTAACGATCAACGTTCTTGACTTCCTGCATAAACTTCGGCTGGATTTCCGCATATGTCTGTGGGCCGTCCATCTTCTCGTCCAGTTGCTGATACAGCCAGGAAATTGCCGTCTTCTCATTGGTTACAAACAAGGAGAACTGTATGTTTTCTACATCTGTCTTGATACGGGCTGTATCGTACTCGTTGACCTGATCCGGCAGGAAGTACATATTGTCGCGCTTGAGGAAACGCTCATCCAGCCCCTTGTAGAAGTCGGTGGCATCCAGCGGCACAGGAATACCCTGCATGATGTGGTAAGCCACCATGCGATCAAAGAGTAGGTAGGCTTGACGTTCAGAAACAATTTCAATTTTGTCATTGCTGATGACAACAACAGGAATATTTGACAAGTGCTGTCGAACAAAATCCCAAGCAGTTTCTTCGGAACCAGCTTTACTCACAAAATTCCTAGTAAAACTGTCTTTGGGTTTGTATACAGAAATAACCAAGTCCTGTTTTACTGCTCCATTTGTTGTTACTTGTTTGAAGCTCCCTTGTTTTTTATCAAGAGTTCGTACATCCGCAATAATAAAACCAGCCATTATCAATGCCTGCTGTATGGCATTCCACACAGCATTTTTTGAGTTATGAAACTCAACGGTCATCCAATGATTCGGTTTTAATATTCGGAAAAACTCAGAGAAACATTCCTCAATAAGTTTCTGGTAATCAACCAACGCCTTTCCTTGAACAGCGTTGATGATTGCCTCATCTTTCGTGCTCGTATAAACTTTAAGCCAAGCCTCCCACAAGAAATTACTCTCGGAGTACATAATATTGTCGCCAAATGGCGGATCAACAAATATATAATCTACCGAATTGGATGGTACGTTATTCAACCTATTACTGCTTTGATTGCTTATAAGAACACAATTTTCTGTGTATTGGGCAGCCGCATGGAATCTAATAATGTCATCAACTTTATTTGAAAATCCATTAAAGACATTCAACTCAGGGTACAGAGAAGGAATATAAAGCATTCCGCTGATAGGCCCTGGTGCCATATTTAGAGAAGGAAGCCATTTATTTGTACGATTTAATCTGGACATAGCTCCGGTAAGTGCAAACATAAGCATGTGACGGATGCGATTATCTTCGCACTTATTTATCGAACGATAAAGTGCGGCTAAAACCAGTAAATTTCGTTTCGTATAAAAGTGATGGGTGTGCGTATATCCTTTATGATAACCAGCCCTAAAAATATCTCCCCACTTTCCATCCCTGAAAAGCATTTTCACCGCTGGAATCTCTTGACCAAGCAAACTAATTTCATCTATTTTTCTTATAGTTTCCCTATCGAATTCGTTAATCGGCTCTTGATATTTTTTCCCGCCGTACTTAAATATTTTGAACACGGGAACTTGGCTGGCTCTGCTCATCGTCTCCTCCGTTAATTCATCATAGAAAACAACTTCTTTGCGTATAGCTTGATTTTTTGTCATTGCTGCGCCGCAGTGAGGACATATAATTTTACTTTTTACCTTACCTTTATCATCAACGCCCTCATTGTAAAAGACAAAATCATCCCCGCAATTTGGACAAATCAGTTCCGATGACCAAACAGTATTGAAAATAACTCCTTTTTCACTGGTTTCAAAAAGTGTTCTTTCAGCAGTAGAAGGCTTCGTTGTTTCATACATCCAACCGTATTCTGCCATACATTCAGCAATAACCCTATCAGCTTCTGCTTGGAAAGCATCAATATTGAACGGAAGATTATAGTTAGCCGATATATAAGATCCGGCAGCAGCTAAATCATTCACTATGGCCTTTCTAGATCCCCATTCAACATTGGGCATTATTGTTTCAATTTGCGTCTTAAATTCCGAATCAGGAGATGCGCATTTTTGAGCAGCAACACCTGTCATTCCGGTTCCACTAAACCCATCAAATACCACATCTCCAGGTTTGGTGTAGTGCAGAATGTAACGCATAATAGCTTTGTATGGCACTTTAGTATGGTAGGAGTGGGCGTTGTAGATGGGATCATTCTTTCCCTCACTCACATCCGCCGCAAACGGTTCACGATGGTAATCATCCGTCGCCTCGTCATAAGGCGTACCATTCTCCTTGATAAACTCCTCAATAAAAGGATTCGGGCAGGCCGTATAATACGGCGCATCGGACAAGGCAATAATGTCCTCATCTGTGCCGATGGGGAAGCCTTCGATATCGCGCACCTTATCTATATCCTCTTTGGTCAGCTTTCTGGGTTCCATAGCTGTTTCCTCGCTTTCATTTTCTAAATTGTGCAGATGGCGTCTGCATAATTTATTTGATTCTCTTCTGAATATCTTCAACCGACGGCAGCTGCTTTTCTAAATCATCTGGCAGACTGCTGGTGACTTTGTATTCACTCACACCAATTGGCTTTGAAATATCCTTGAGGGAATATTCCGCAACCAGATTATTCTTGCTCTTGCAGAGCAACAAGCCAATGGACGGATTGTCCGACTCTTTTTTCAAGATTCCATCTACTGCCGACAGGTAGAAGTTCAGCTGACCGGCATATTCCGGCTTGAAGTCTCCGGTCTTCAGCTCGATAACCACATAGCAACGCAGGTTCAGGTTATAGAACAGCAGGTCGATGTAAAAATCATCACCGCCTACATTCAGATGATACTGATTACCTAAAAACGCAAATCCGGTTCCAAGCTCCAGAAGAAGCTTCGTCACATCTCGAACCAGTGCCTGTTCGATGTCCCGCTCCAACATATCTTCCCGGAACGGAATAAAATCGAACACATACGGGTCTTTCATGGTCTGCACTGCCAACTCGCTCTGCGGCGATGGTAGACGGCTTTCAAAGTTAGAAACCTTATCAACCAATACCTGCCGCTGATATAGACCGCTTTCAATCTGATGAACCAACACATTGCGAGACCAGCCATTCTTTGCCGCTTCTTTTGCATACCATATATGTTCATCTGCACTCTTTAGCTTATCCATCAAGGCAATATGATGGTACCAAGTTATTTGTGCAAGCGCCTCTTGCACAAATTCTCTATTCGAAAAACGAGCAGCAAATTTCGCCATATATTTCAAGTTGCGGACAGAGTAACCCTTACTCTCCGGGAAGGCTATGCGAATGTCGGAAGCAAGGTTATCAATAAACTTGTTTCCCCATGATTTGTGCTCGTTAATAACACAGCCGATATCATAATATAGAAGCAACATATCTGTGTTTACATGAACTGCTGCACGATATTGCGCTCCTGTAATTTCACGCTTGATATTTTCAACAATGGAGATGTATTCCGACGAATTCATTAACACACGCTTCGCCTCGCTTTCGATATAGTCTGTGTCACTTTTTAACAATAATACGCAGCTTACCGGCATCCTTACCTTTGGTATAACCGCCAATCAGCTCACTGACTTTCTGACGGAAAGCCTGCTCATCCAACGGTGGAAGCATCGTCAGCTTCTCAATCAGATCATCTGCATCCACAACTACCGGTTCAAATCCCTTGAGCAGTGCCTGAATTGCCTTGACAAAGAAGTCGTCCACACGCTTCGGCAGTTCCTTTGCCGCTATCAACTCCTCAATGACTTTCTGCTGTGCATCGCTCAGATATTCCTTCTGGCTTGCGACAATCGGATCAGAAATCGTATCCAACAGGGATTTTGTCCATTCCTCAAGCAGAGAATCCAGACGAGCCTCGATGTTGTCCAGTTTTCCGTGAACTGGCTTCACATTGTCATCCAAACGGAAGTGGCAATGTGGGCACACCGCAGATGATTTCAATTCTTCCGGTGTCAGCTCGTAACAAACCTTCAGATTGGACAGTTCATTCTCTAAATCCGTCATTTTTGCGACGGAGAGAATGTCGATACTGCGCAGCTTACGGAGGCTGAGAAGTGTTCGTCCTTCCTGGATTTTGCCTCTGCGCTGTGCATCCGTAATATCCAGTCTTTTCTTCTTATGTTCTTCAAAGTACAGATCAATATACTTTGTTTTAATCTTATTCAGTTCCGCTTCTGCCTTCTGAGTGGCAACATCACCGGTTTCACCATCCCAAATGCTATCACGAATCGTGCGGAACTCCTCTTTTGCTTCATCCATCTCACGAGTGAACGCATCGCCAAGCTCTACGGTCTCAATGCTGGTCATATAGGAAACAATCGCTGTGCAGCCAGTTTTGAATGCAAGATATTCACTGACTTTACGGATTGCAGCAATGTCCTCTGCCAGGGAATCGATTTGTTCCATCGTAAGGCTGAAGTTATTCAACTTCGCAGGAGTGTTAAAACGAGCCTGATAGTTGCTGAATTCATCTCTTACATTTTGGCAAGCCTTCTTCAGCTGATCAATCCTTGCGGACGGCACCAGTGCCTCGCCCCAAAGCGTGAAATCCTGGCTAAGTTTCGTATTGTCAACCACAGCCGCATTGCTGTTTGCCTGTGCCTTTTTCAAAAGCTCTTCTACACTCTTTGTGCGGGTAGCCTGATTATCCAGCAGAGCCGGATTGATATCCAACACTCCAAACAATGCCTTCAACTCTGCCATCGCCATTTCTGACGGTCGTGACAGGAACTTGAACTCATAGAGATCTGTTACGTTTGTCTTCGGCACTTCATCCAAATTGGAGGCTGTCAACGTTTTTCCGCTCTTGAGCGTGATAACGGCATAGCCATCATAGACCATGGCAAGGAAAATAATGGGCGTGAAAATGTACTCGATCTTGAAGTGCTTGTCCTCAAAATCGCCCATGAATTTCTCTTCAAAGATATCCGAATAGTTGATAACTCCTTGCGGCGGCAAAGATTTCAGCTTATCAATGAAATAGGCTGCATATTTCGAGTTCTTAGTCGAAATCTTATCGCCGTCCAACACGCCAAAACTTTGCAGCATACTGGTAGAAAGCTGGCTCTTTCTTCCTGCAAAATGATCGAAGGCTGCACGCACAGATTCCGCCATATTTCTGCGGGTTATCTTAGTTTTCATTACCGGAAACTCCGGATAAGTCTCGCTGAAATAACTATTAAAGCAAATCGATGCCGCAAGGTCGATAGTGTCCTTGAACGTCATATCGCGATTGTAGCGACCCTTCAGGACTTCGATGAGCTGGCGGCGCTCCCGCTTATAGAGCACATCAAAGCAAGTGTTCTTATTATCGTTCAGCAAACGCACGAGCTTTTTGCGAATGACATTTACCTTGTTCAAATAAGCATCCTTGTCCTTGCCCTCGCTCATGTATGCCAAACTGGTTGCAGAAGCATACATGCCAAGCATCTCACGGAATTCTTCCGTAGACTTGAAATAGAGATACACTTCATCCGGGAGATTCTGTACGCTCACACCGTTTTTGTCATAAGGCGGCATGATGTGAATATAGAAGTCACGCTCTGGCTGAGCAGTGCTTCTCTCGCCCGGCAATCCCATGAACAGATAACCCTCACGGAAAATCTGATGGGAATCCCAGTTCAGGTCGTACTCGTAGATATTGAAATTGGTCACATACTGCTTGGCATCCCAATCGAGGCAAGTATAGACAACATTGTAGAAGGAACGATTCAGCTCATCCTCTGCGAGAAGTGTTGCCTTCTGCTTAATTTTTTCGTCGTAGTCAACAACCTTATCGACATCAATATAATACTGGCTGTTAGCATCATTGAAAATGATGAACTGACCGGAAATGGTAGTCATAATGTCACGTAGAGTTGTCTTAACCAGTGACAGGAGAAAATCAGCGTCCTGCTCCGGCATATGCAGATACAGGCACAGATCATCCTTCAGGTTTTCTGCTGTCATACCGAACTGCACATCCAGACCATTTGTTGTCAAACGATGCACGCTGAGCGCATAGATAATCTGCATTGCCATCGGTTTATATGCTGCTTTAGGAAATGCGCGAGTGATAATATCTTCCAACTGCTGGCTTGCGCCGACAACACGGCTAATAGTCGGGTCACTTTTAAGAAGGCCATTGGATTTGATGGCTGACCAATAATTATCAAAAGAGATAATGCCAGGTGCATCCTCCGGCACAGCTGTATCGAAAATGCCTTTAATAGTGGTCGATATATTTTTCAGAATATGACGGTTTTCAATCAGATATAGTTTGTTGAAAACATCAATGTAAGACGGATGAATCGGGAACAAATCTACGAACTCATCCAGGCGGGAGGACATCCCCGTATAGAGACCGCAGAACTTTTCCAAATGGTTTCGGATCAGAGCCTTCTGCTCCGGTGTTTTCTTCAAGATACGTTCGGAAACAACGTAAGAAGTTGCTTCCTTCGTGATAATCATCTGCGTGAAACGGTCGCTGACATGTTTAAGCGTATCAGTGACAAAACCAAATTTCGGATTGTCGAAAATCTTCTCCTGCATACCAAACATGACGCGCAAAGAAGATTTGGAACACATCTCACCCAAAGCACGGAAGAACTCCAGATCAAGAACAATCTCGCGCGCGTTTCGAGAGGACAGATAAGACAGAAACTCGTCCACAATGATAAGATAGCCCTTGTCCGGATATTTCTCAGAGAAGGCAATCATCATGTCTTTGACAACGGTTTTAATACTCTTAACGCTCTTGTAATCCGGTACATCAAAATCAATGCCACGCTTTTCAAAGTCATCCTGCACATAGCCCTTGATGACATCATACAGCGGCATAACTACGCCGCCGATTTCAATGCGAAGAACTTCAAACCTGCCAGCGATAGGCTTCACTTGCTCAGCGAATTTTTTATTCTGAAGATACTGGACATTATCCGCATCGGTCGCAATGGCAGAAAGAACGCTCATCAAGTGAGATTTACCAGTACCGTAGTTACCGACAATAAGCACGCCCTTGTTATCCACTACTTCATCCATCTGAAGCTGATCCAACACAGGAGCCTGCAAGCTCTCAGCCATGGTGTCAGACATAATATATGTTTTTACATATTCACGCGCCTTATCCTTGTTTTCGGCTGTGACGAGCTGGATAACATCCTCTATCGGATGGAAAGAAATCAAATCCGAGTATTTCATAGTTAGCCTCCCTCATTAAACGATGCAAGTTACATCGTACTTTTCTAAATTGAAAATCTTGAAATCCGCATAGCCGGTTTCAGCATATATCAGCTTGCCTTCGCTGTATGTTCCAGGCCAAAGAATAGAAAACTCATTCTTTCGGCACGCTGCAATCAACAGTTGAAGCACATCTATCTGATATTCAGGATTAAACAAAACATCAAAATCTTTGATTGTGCTCTTTGGCGGCAGGCTGGCGATAACCGTGTCTATAATACTTGGTATTTTAAACGATCTCCGCTGCGGCTTGACCTTAACAAGCATTTCTGCGACACTGACATTTAAGGCAACGGCATCTCGCTCCTGTTCTCCATCCGGCGAACAAAAAATGATTGGCTTCATCAAGCCGTCTGCGCCATGCGTTTGATATTCGTATTTTGAAATTTGCTTGCCCATTTTTAGCATAACCCCTTCTTTGTCCAATAATCAGGTCTCTTTTTCACTATCATCTGGGATAAATTCCATTACGTCATCCGGCGTACAATTCAGCGCTCTGCAAATTCGCTCCAACATATCTATCGTGATATTTTCGCCACGGTACATCTTGCTGACGGTATAGTGGCTCACTTTTGCCTGCTCTTCCAAGTCTTTCTTTTTCATATCCCTATCAATCAAAAGTTTCCAGAGTTTTTTGTAGCTTACAGCCATAATATGCACCTCACATGTAATCGGGAATTAATTGCAGTAATTCAATTTACACTCTGCCACAAAAGTGCGTGTAAATCAATAGGTTGTGCGTGAATGAACATTTTTAGAATGCAGTTTGAGATGCAAGAAAGTTCTTTTGCAAGCAATGCCTTCCTGATCAGGAAAGGCTCAAAACAAAAATCCCGCCCGCAGGCGGAATTTAGTTTTAAGCTTGTTGGGGACATTTCCTCAAGCCCCTGTGAACGGATCTTCGGCGGCGCTCGTCCTCGCAAGCTTCATATCGTTCGTTTCCGCGCAAGCATGGAAACCCATTCATTGCGCTGCTCATCTTCTCCCCGACAAGTCTTGCGACTTGCCGGGATCCCTTTGTTACGCTTATTTTTCTTCCTGCTGTCGTTCCTTCTGCGGCTCGGTTTTCGTATTTTCGATGCCGAACAGGCCGGACAGATTTGCCTGATAGGTCAACAGCTCGCGGTACTCATCCTTGACCTTGTAGTATTCTGCGTATGCAGCCTTTTTGTCCCTCATCAGTTCTGCGTACTCTGCCCGCAGAGCCTTCAATGATGGCAGTTTCTTTTTGTGACTGTCCGCCGTTTTTGCGGAAATATCGGATGGCAGAAGCTCATCAAAGGCTCGTTTTGATGCCTTGCACAGCTTGATCTCATCCTCATGCTCCTCGAAATATTTCTTGGAGTAGCCGGACTTCCAATAGCCTGCATAGATATCCTTGGTTTTCAGATAATTGGTGATATGCGTCTGGAGCACAGCAATCTCTTTCATGCGTTTTTCAGCAGAAATGATTTTTGCTGAAAGCTCATCTCTGCGCTTTTTTGTATTCGTAACTGATGCGGAAAATGCGTCAAAGTCGTCAATGCTGGAGAACCCGTGCTGTTGATAATACAGAAGTGCTTTGGCTTGCTGTTTTGTGATTTGGTTCTGAATAGACAGGTCGTAGTAATGCCCGCACCCCTGATTTGGCTTTGCCTCCAGATTGCTTACCAACTGTGCTTTTTGCTCTGCCAGCGGACTGCGGCGTTTATGCGGATTATGGATTTTCTTTCCGGACAGAACTGTTATAATTGCATCTTCCCGAAACTCCTCCGGCAGGGAACGCGTACGGATATTTCGCTTCTGACGTGGATGGCTGGAGGTGATATTCTCGCCGCGAGTGATGGTATAACCCGCCTGTTCCATGAGAGAAAGAAAGCCGTTGAAATCATGGCGGCTTTTTGGCCAGAGCCTCGTCGATATCAAAACAGAGGCGGTCACGATTGGAGAGCTTCTCCATATCGCCCTGCCAGCTATTGTAGCTCACGCCATGCGGCTGCCGAAATAGGCTTGAAGCGTTCCTCCGTGAACAGAGCCTTTGGAATGCGATAGAAGGTAAACAGGTCTGCCTGCGCACCATAGAAATAATCAAGCGTCATTTGGCACATATCCCAACCGAGCGAAGAATCTCCTTCGTGCACCAGCCGATGCACGGAGCATATCTTCCGTAAGGACAGTCATCGCACTCACTCCTGTTTCTTTTCTTTACAGGTTGTGCGTAGTAGCAATTCGGCAGAGAACAGCCGATTTTCTTCTCGTAGTAATAACAGCAGCGGCAGTCCTTCGGCTTACCGTCTGCGAATGTATCCGTCATGGCATTTTATCCTCCTCAAAAATGGGCATAGAAAAAAGCGCCAGTACATCCTCAAGTTGAGAATGAGCTGACGCTCAAATGTTAGTTGCAATATGGATATAAGAAAACCACCAGAGCCGTTTTCGCAGATACTCTGGTGGTAAGTTCATCTTTGTGGAATGACTTCCTATATAGTTTTCAAAATTTGGTGGTAAGTTGGTGGCAAAATTCGTAAGCTCCACAACTTCCAAAAGTTAGCAAAACAGCATAAATACTGGCTTTTTCGAACTCTTACTTATCCAAACTCTTCATCGTCGGGAAAAAGATGACGTCGCGGATCGAGCGGCAGTTGGTGAGGAACATGACGACGCGGTCCATGCCGATCCCCAGTCCGCCGGTCGGAGGCAGCCCCTGTTCCAGCGCTTCGACAAAGTCTTCGTCGAAAGGATGCGTTTCGTCCTCGCCCTCGGTCTTTTTCTGCGTCTGATCGAGAAAGCGGTTCTTCTGGTCGATGGGGTCGTTCAGCTCGCTGTAGCCGTTGCTGAGCTCCTTGCCGCAGCAGAAAAGTTCGAAGCGGTGGGTGTAGTCGGGGTGCTCGGGGTCCTTTTTCGACAAAGGCGAGATCTCGACCGGATGCCCCATCACGAACGTCGGCTGCACGAGCTTCTCTTCGACGAACGCTTCCATGAACATGGTGAGGATCTTGAAACGCGACTCGTGCCCCGTGATCTCGATCTTGTTTTTACGGGCGGCGTCGCGCGCTTCTTCGTCGGTGATGTCGGCGAAATCGACGCCGCAGTTTTCTTTCACCAGCTCCACCATCGTGGCGCGGCGGAACGGCTTGGCAAAATCCAGCATGACGCCGTTGCGTTCGATGACCGGCGTGCCGTTGGCGGCGATGCAGGACTCGCGGATCAGCTCTTCGGTCAGATTCATCATGTCGACGTAATCCGCGTAAGGCCAGTAAACTTCCATCATCGTGAATTCGGGATTGTGCGTCAGGTCCATGCCTTCGTTGCGGAAATCCTTGCTGATCTCGTACACGCGCCCCATCATGCCGACGACGAGCCGCTTCAGATAGAGCTCCGTGGCGATACGCAGGTACATGTTGGCGCCCAGCGCGTTGTGATAGGTGATGAAAGGACGCGCGTTGGCGCCGCCGGCGAGATAGGAAAGCACCGGCGTCTCGACTTCCAGCGTGCCGTGTTTCTCGAGCACGGCGCGGAAGGTGGAGATGATCTTGGCCCTTTTCCTGAAGACTTCGCGCGCTTCCGGATTGACGATCAGATCGAGATACCGCTTGCGGTAACGGATTTCAAGGTCCGTCAGGCCATGCCACTTCTCGGGCAGGGGGCGGAGCGCCTTGGTCAGCAGGCGGAACCGCTCGACGGCGACCGTCAGCTCGCCGCGCTGCGTGCGGAACGGATGTCCGACGATACCGATGATGTCGCCGGAGTCGAGCCACTTCTTGAAGAAGGTGTAATCTTTCTCGCCCAGGGTGTCGTAACGGAAATAAAGCTGGATCGTTCCCGTCTCGTCCTGCATGTTGACAAACGCCGCCTTGCCCTGACGGCGCAGCGTCATAAGGCGGCCGGCCATGGAAAATTTCGCTTCGGGAACGGCTTCTTCCGCCTTGAGATAATCGAAATCCTTCCGCACCTGCGCGACCGTGTGGTCGACGTTCCACTTTTCGTTTTCGAAAGGATTATAGCCTTCCTCTTCGCGAAGTCGTCTCAGTTTGTCGATACGCTGTCTGAGAATTTCCGTTTCCTGAGTGCCGGCTGCAATTTCCGTCATTTTACATGAATCCCCTTTCAAAATATGAGCGCCAGTCGCGGAGGATCCTGTACGCAGAATCCCAGTCTTTCGCGCTGGCCAGCGTGCGTTTGAATTCCGCAGTCCCCGCTTGCCCCCTGAAAAATCCGGAAAGAAAACGCCTCAAGAGCACGAGAGCCGCGCGCCCGCCATGAAGCCGATAGAGATCGTCCGCCAGGCCGGTAAGAATTTCCGCGCGTTCTTGCAGCGAGGGATCGCCGTGTAATATTCGGTTATTATAACCCAAAACCTGCAAAGAGTGCACGACCATAAACGGATCGGCGATCGCGCCGCGGGCGCAGAGCACCGCCGCGCAGCCGTTGTCGAGATAGAACGCGACGTCGGCGGCGGCGTAAACGTCTCCCGAAGCGGTGATCTTGCCTTCGAAACGCCGCGCCGCGCGGACGACTTCGCTTTTATCGGCTTTCCCCTCGTACCGCTGCTGGGGCGTGCGCCCATGGATCGTCACATTGTCGGCCCCGGCTTCGAGCAGTCCTTCGGCGAACTGAAGCGTATCCAGGCGATATTCGCGGCCGTCCGGAACGATCTTGCGGATCTTGGGCCAGACGGGCAGGCCGAATTTTTTCAACTCGCGCACCATCGCGAAGGCGACGTCGGGATTCTGCAACAGACGGCTGCCGGCGCCTTTTTTGTGGACTTTGGGCATCGGACAGGCCATGTTGACGCCGAAAGCTGCGTACGAACGGCTTTGCAGGCACCGCTCCGCCGAGCGGCACAGGCTGTCCGCGTCGCCCGTAAAAAGCTGGAGGACGAGCGGTCTTTCCTCGTCGGTACATTCCGTCATCTGCCAGGTCTTCGGCCCGGCGTAAAGGAGCCCCGCGCTGCTGACCATCTCCGTATGGGTCAAGGCCGCTCCCAGCCGACGGAAAAGCCGCCGCACCGCCGCAACGCTGACGCCGGCCAAAGGCGCAAAAAACACGGGGTTCTCGACTTCCACCCCGCCGATCATGAGTTTCGTTTTCATAGAATCCTCTCAGGCAACTTTCCTAAAGAATGACGACGATAAACGCTCCGCAGCCTCCCAGCAGGACGGCCCGCCAGAAGGGCGATTTTCCCGCCAGGGCGACGAGAAAGAACAAAGCGCCCGCGCACAGCCAGGCGGAGAAGAAATGGACCGGAAGCGCCTGCGGCAGCCATTCGACCCATCGATCGGCCGCCAGCGCCCAGATCTGCATCAGCTTTTCCGCCGGCCAAGCCAGCCAGAAAAGATGGATTCCAAAAATGCAAGGGATCGCCGCGACAAGTACGGCGCAAAGGATGACGGCGAAAAAGGCGGAAGCCATGGCGTTGATCGGCAACGACGACAGATAAATGCCTCCGGCCAGCGGCGCGATCAGCGGCGAAGTCAAGATCCACATGACAAGCGGAGAAAAAAAGACGAGCAGCGACGATCTGGATTTTTCCAAAGCCGTCACAGCGATCGCGGCAACGACCGACAGCTGCCAGCCAAGATCGAAGAAGCACCACGGATTCCACAGGAGCATGACGGTACCGGCGACGCCGACCGCGTTCAAGGCGCGCCCCGGATGCCCCCGGTAAAGCCCGAGCATGCCGATCTGGACCATCAGCGAGGCGCGCACGGCGCTCATCGACGCCCCGCTGGTGAGACAGTATCCCCACAGGAGCATGGAGCACCAGACAAGCCCGCGCCGCCCGCAGCCGAAGAGCAGACAGCTGAGCATCAGCGCCAGACCGACGTGCCACCCCGAGACGGCCAAGATGTGGCTGATTCCCCATCGTCTGTAATCCTCGCGAAGATCGGCGTCCCGGTCGCCGAGAAGGATGGCGGCCGCCAGAGCGCGCGTATTGCGCGGCAGCGTTCCGAGCTGCGTCCTTAAGTATTGGCGGAAGCTGTGCCGCGAAAAAGTTTTTCCGCGTTTTTCGAGGCGCGCGACGCGGCGCAGTTCGCCCTGCACGCCGCGCGCCAGCCAGTACCGCCGCGGGGAAAAGGAACTTCTCAGAGATCTGTCCCGGAGCGGAACGACGGAAGCTTCCAACGAGAGCTCGTCGCCTTCCTCGACGTCCTGCAGTTCCTTACCGACGGCGAGAAGCCAGCCGACGCCGCGGTCGTCGGTCAGTTGAAGGACCTCGCGCTCTCCCCAGCGTCGCCGTTCCGCCACAAGAAACCGGCCGGAGACGGCCTTCACGAACGTCGTTTCCTCTTTCAGCCGCGACTGCAGGAATACGGAAAAAACGACCGACAGCACCACGAGCGCCAGCGCAAAACAGGACTTGCGCGCGTACCAGCGCTCTTCCGAAAGCAACATTTCCGCGCCGAGCGCGCAGACGGAAAGGAGGAGCGCCAGCCATAAAGGGAGCCCGCGTTCCACCGCCGCCAGCGAGAGCGCGCAGCTTTGCAGCAGCAAAAGCGCGGGAATCTCGTTCAACAGAGAATTCATGAGGCGTCAAAACCGGAGCAGCGTCTGCATATGGCCCAGCTTGCCTTTGCCGATGCCGGAAACTTCCAGCAGCGCCTCGGCGGAATGAAAAGGTCCGTGGGTTTGGCGATATTCTATGATCTTTCGGGCCGTGGCCGGGCCGACGCCGGGAAGAGCGCACAGATCTTCTTCCGTTGCCGTGTTGACGTAGACGTACTGCGTTTTGTTGTCCCGCTTCCTGTCCTGAGAGGATGCACTCTTGGCGGAAGTCTGGGGCGTAAGCGCGGCGGCTTTGACGTGGACATGCGCGCCGTCGCGTATCGGCGCGGCGAGGTTGACCTGCGACTGATCCGCGTCGAAGCGGAAACCGCCGGCGGCTTCCACGAGCTGAAAGACCCGCGCGTCCGCCGAGATGGGATAAACGCCCGGACGGGAAACGGCGCCGGTGATATAAGCGTAGTGTTCGGGCGAAGACGAAGCGGGCAGCTTGTAAGACGGCGACTGAAGCCACAGGGCGGGCCCCGCGACCGCCGTCGGCGCTTCGTCCTGCCAGCTCCCCCTGAAAATCCGCACCGCGGCGCCGGCGCAGCCTATGCAGAATATGGCCCCGGCGACGCACAAAGAAATTTTCGTCCGATTCTCCACAGGCGGCTCCCCTCCCTTATTAAAGGATTCTCCCCTTCAGCGACCAGCTGTCGGCGGCGGTCACTTCCACGTCGGTGAACGTTCCGATCAAGCTTTCGCCGCCTTCGAAAAGGATCACTTTATCGGCCGGATTTCTCCCCTGCAGCAAATCCCCTTTCAGCGCCTTGCCGTCGACCAGCACGCGATAGCGCCGCCCGATCAGTTTTTCGTTGATCTTTTTGGCGATTTCCGTCTGCAGTCGGTTGACCTCGTTCAAGCGCCGACTCTTTACGCTTTCGGGGACCTGGTCCTTCATCGCGGCGGCGGGCGTCCCCTGCCGGCGCGAATAGGCCGCGGTATGGACCTGATCGAAACGAAAGCGTTCCAGCGCTTCCATGGAACAGGCGAAATCGTCTTCCGTCTCGCTCGGGAAACCGACAATGAGGTCGGAGGTCAGGCCGACTTCGGGCAGGCCGCACCGAATGCAATCAACGACTTTCGCATATTCTTCCACTGTGTAGCGCCGGTTCATCGCTTTCAGGATCCGGTCGCTGCCCGCCTGGATCGGCAGGTTGATCGCAGGACAAATGTTGGCGTTCCCGGCGATCGCGTCGACGACGTCTTTCGTGAAATCCGTCGGATACGACGTCATGAAGCGCAGACGCTCCAGCCCTTTGATATGGGCGACGTCGTTCAGCAAATCGGCGAAGCTGTAACGGTCGAGATCTTTGCCGTAAGTGTCGACGTTTTGCCCGAGCAGGCAGATCTCTTTGACGCCCCCCTCGACAAGCTGTTCCGCCTCACTCATGATTTCCCGGGGGCTGCGGGAAGCGAATCGTCCGCGCACGTAAGGGACGATGCAGTAGGTGCAGAAATTGTCGCAGCCGTGCGAGATCATCACCGAAGCTTTCCAGGGGAACTGGCGCTCCAGCGGGGCGAAACGGAGTTCGTGCAGTTCGCGGGGATCGTCGTCGAGCAGGACGATTTTCTCGTCGCCCGACATCGCCGTTTCCAGCGCGTCGGGGACCAGGCCGATGTGCCGGGGGCCGGAAACGACGCGGATCCACGGGTAACGTCTGGACATATCGACGCCCACGTTTTGGGCGATACAGCCCGTCATGGCGACGACGGGACGTCTCTCTTTGCGCCAGCGTTCTTCGTAATGGCCCAATTCGCTCCAAACTTTATGCTCCGCTTTGTCGCGGATGCTGCAGCCGATAAAAATGATCGCGTCGGCGCCTTCTTCCGCGGTTTCGTAAGCTCCGCGCGCGACGAGCGCCGTTCTGATTTTGTCGGCGTCGTACTGATTCATTTGACACCCGTAAACTTTCATGGCAAAACCGTACACTGAAAAAACCTCCACGAGCACATTTCAGAATCGCTTCTTGTCAATTATACTCGAACGGGCGGCGAAATAAAGCGTTCTCCGAAAAGAGCCGCGTCTTTCCGCTCGCCTCCTGCCCGCTCGGCGAACGGGGCAACGCAAAAAGAGACTCTCGGGATTGGATAATCTCGAGAGTCTCTTTTTGCGCGCCTGAATTTATTCGGCCGCTTCGAACTGATCCTTGCCCACGCCGCAGACGGGGCAGACAAAATCCTCGGGAAGATCTTCGAAGGCCGTGCCGGGCGCGATGCCGTTATCGGGATCGCCCACTGCCGGATCGTATTCCCACCCACACACAGAACACACGTATTTTTTCATTTTTTTCTCCCCCCATATCGTATCTGTGAAACACTACTGAAATTCTATCATATAAATTTTCCGGCCGCCACCGTTATGACGATGATTCAAGTTTATCGATCACAGCGGCAGATGAACGAACTCCTGCGGCAAGTTGGCGGAAAGGCGGCGCGCGCCGTTCTCCGTGATCAGGTAATCGTCTTCGACGCGCAGGCCGCCGCGATCGGGAATGTAAATCCCCGGCTCGATCGTGATCACGTCGCCGCATCGAAGCGTTCCCTGGTACAGCGGCGAAAGGCGCGGCGCTTCGTGAATTTCCAGGCCGAAGCTGTGCCCGAGACCATGCCCGAAATACGCGCCGTAGCCGGCGTCGGCGATGACCGCGACGGCCGCCGCGTGAACGTCGCAGCCACGCGCGCCGGGCTTCAGCAGCGCCGCGGAATCCCGGTGGGCTTTCAAGAGAACTTCGTGGATCTCCAGAAACTCGGCGTCTTTCACCGCGCCGAGTGAAAAGTTGCGGGTGATGTCGGACATGTAAGCGCCGAAGATCGCGCCGTAATCGACGGTGACCTGCTCGCCGAGCTCCATTTTTTTCGAGCCGGCCACGCCGTGCGGCATGGCACTGCGAACGCCGGAAGCGACGATCATCTCGCTTTTGTGCCACACGCCTTCGCCGTCGTGGCGGGCGATGTTCAATTCAAGAAGCTTCGCGAACTCCTTTTCCTTCATGCCGGGCCTGACCAGCGGCAGCGTTTCCAGATACGCGGCGGAAGCGATATCGGCCGCTTTGGCGATCAGCTCGATTTCGCGGGCGTCCTTATGCCGCCGCTGCTCGGCCATCGCCGCCGAAAAATCGCGCCATTCGACGGCAAACGAACTGAGCGCCAGATAGGTCTGCGCACAGAGCATGGCGCCGTCGTAGCCGCAGCGGCGGATTTTCAGTTCGTCAAGAAGCCGTCCGGCCGTCGCGATCTGGCTCTCCCCCGCCTTCACCGCGCGGATCTCGAAAGGCGACTGCTGCGCGGCCTGCGTCAGATAGCGCGAATCCGTCACGAGAAGCGCCCGCTCCTGCGTAACTGCGACCACGGCGGACGAACCATGGAAGCCGCTGTAATAAAACAAATTCTCCCAGCCGTTCGACTCGGAATCGATCAAAAGCAACGCGTCGAGTTTTTCTTCCAGCAGTTTTTTTCTCAGACAGGCAAGACGTTTCTCCATGTAACTTTCAAGAGGCATACGATCTTCACGCTCCTAAAAATGATTGAGGCGCTCCATGCTGTAACGGCAGCCGCAGTAATTTTGCCGGTAAAGGCCCAGCCGCTTGCATTCCCGAACGGAAAAGAGCTGCCCGTCCTTCTTTCTCCAGATTCGCCCTTCCCAGTCCAGCGCGTAACGGCCGGCGAGCTCGGCGCCCCATGCGTTGATCAGTCGGGGATGTTTCTGCGGGCTGAGCGTCAGGCTGGTGCAAAGCGTCGTCAGGGAAAGCCCGGCCGCTTTTTGGGCGGCGCTTTCCAGCTGCAGACAGATGCACCGCTCGCAGCGGCGGCCGCCTTCCCGCTCGTTTTCCAATCCCGCCGTGCGGCGGTCCCATTCCGACGTGTCGTAGGGGCGGACGATCAGGGGGATACGATACGAATCCGCCAGCTTGCGCAGCGCTTCCAGCCTTCTCTGCCATTCGTCGCGGGGCTGGATATTGCCGCCGTAAAAATAAAGCGCGATGTTCCATCCCTCCTCCGTCAGGGCGTGGACGCCGGTGGTCGCGCAGGGACCGCAGCAGGCGTGGAACAATAACGTTTTCTCCGGCATCGGGAGCTTTTAGCGCGCGCTTTTTTTCAGCTCTTCGAGAGTCGCTGCGATGGCGTCCGCGGAAAGCCCCATGGCGGCGTATACTTCTTCGCTCGGACCAGAATCCCCGTAGCGGTGCACGCCCAAACGACGCGCTGCGGCGCGCAGCCCCAGTTCTTCGGCGCGGGCCAGCCAGAGGCTGCCCATGCCGCTGTTGACGTTATGATCCTCCACCGTGAGCACGGTCCCGGTCCGGAACGCTTCGGTCAAAGCCGCCCGGTCGATTTCCAGCGGACAGGAGACGGCGTACACCGCCGCATGGATCCCCCGTCGTTCAAGCAGCTCCGCGGCCTGAACGGCGCGCCCCGCCATCGCCCCCAGCGCAAGGATGGCGGCGTCGCTTCCCTCGCGCACTTTGACGGCTTCGCCATACTTGAAATCGCGCGCGAGCAGCGGCTTGCCGTTCGCGCACAATGTCGGCAGTTTGCCGCGCCCCATCGCCAGACAGACGTTGCCCGGCGTCTTCAGCGCCCAGCGCGTCGCCCGGTCGGTCTGATTGGGATCGGCGGGAACGACCAGCTTCCAGTTGAAGAAGTTCGACATCAGCGAAACGTAGTCGATGCACTGATGCGTCATGCCGTCTTCGCCCACGTCGAGGCCCACGTGGGTGAGGACGAGCTTCTCGCCGGCGCGGTTGACGTCGTTCATGCGCTGCTGATTGTAAGCTTCCGCCAGACCGAAAACGCCGAACTCCGCCCAAACGGGGACGACGCCGCCGACAGACGCCGCTCCGGCGGCCGTGGCCGTGGTGTTTTCCTGAATGCCGCACTGAATGAAGTTGTCCGGGCATTTCTTCGCAAATTCGCCGGTCTTGACGGAACCGGCCAGATCGCAGTCGAAAACGAGCACGGGCGCGCGGCCGGCTTTTTTGTAGTTGAGCTGTCCCACTTCGGCCAGCGCCGAACCGAAAGCCGAACGGTTGTCGGTCGCGTCGGAAGCGCCGTACACCTTGGGCGTGCCCGGGTCGAGCGTCGCTTCAAACGGTTTGACGGCGCGCGCGGCGCTGAACTTTGCCTTCTTGCGCTCCGCGGCCAGCGCGACGAGATCCGGCTGTCCCAGCTCTTTCATCGCCTGAAGATAGAGATCTCCCGACGCGGCCTTGCCGTGATAGTCGGGCGTGTCTTCCATGAAGGAAACGCCTTTTCCCATGGTCGTCCGGCACAGCACCGCGACCGGCTGCCAGGCGGCGCGCGCCGCTTTCAAAGAGGCATAAAGTTCCGCGAATGAATCGCCGTCGCACGAAATCGTCCGCCAGCCGTCGGCTTCCCAAAGTTCTTTGATATGTACGGGCATGACGTCGCCGCAGCGTCCGGAGATCTGGATGTCGTTGACGTCGATCAGCGCCGTCACGTTGGCCAGTTTTTGGGCCGCGATCAGGCGGCGCGCTTCGGCGATCTGCCCCTTCGGCTGTTCTCCGTCCCCCATCAGGACGTAGACGCGGCCGTCGTAGCCGCGCGCCTTCTGCGCCAGAGCGAAGCCCGCTCCCGCGGACAGCCCCTGTCCGAGACAGCCCGAGCCCCAGTCGATGCCGGGGACCATGCGTTCGACATGTCCCTGAAAGCGGCTGCCCGTCCGGCGAAATTCGTTCACGGCGTCGAACGCGTCCACAAAACCGTAATACGCCAGCGTCGCATACGCCGCGGCCGAGGTGTGACCGTGGCTGATTACGACAAAATCGCGATCAAGCGAGTCGCAGTTTTGGGGCGTCACGTTCGCGGCGCCGTAGGCGGCCATGTACATTTTCATGCTGGAGAGCGCCCCCGCGGGGTGCCCGCTGTTGGCGCGGGCGACCATCGCCACCGCGAGACCCTTGCAGACCTGCGCGGCTTTGTCCAGCTGCCGCTCTTCCGCCTGCGGCAGTTTTTCCCATTGAAAAGAATTTATTTTTACAGCTTTGTCAAACAACATCGTCTTTTATCCCTCCGCATGGAATTTTCCGATCATCGTTTTATAAAACCATTATAAGACAAAACCCTCTCCGCATCAAACGATCTTCACATCCCGCGCGCCGAGATCCTTCAGAAGATTCAGCAAGCGCGCCCGCTGATCGCCCTGAAAGAAAACAGCGTCCTCTTCAAACGCGGCGCCGCAGCCCAAATCCCGTTTCAGTTCCTTGACAAGGCGGCCGCTCCGTTCTCCCGGCGGCAAGCCGGCGAGCCGGGTGACGGTTTTCCCGCTTCTGCCCTTGCGTTCCAGGAAAAGCCTCAACGGCGCCGTCTCAAGCGCGCTGACCGGCGCCGGTTCGGTGTCGGCGCGAGGCGTCTCTTTCACGGCTGGACGAGCCGGTCCGCGCGACAGCCCCATGGCGTCGGCAATCGTAAAGGATCCGGAATTCAGCCGCTCTACATCGATTTTCCTTTTGGGATTACGCAAGCTCGTAACCTTCTTTGCGGCATGTGACGATAAAATCTTCGCCTTCCAGGAACCGGACCGACATCTGCGCGCCCAGCGGCATTTCAAGCATCCTCCGGTAAACCGCCGCCGCCGAACGAGCGCCCTGCCGCCCGCTCTTCACCGCCGTATCGTACATCATCTCGATCAACTTTCTGTCAAGCATTCTCTCTTCTCCAAAATTTTATCCGCATGAAAACACGGGAACGCGCTTCGCACGGTTGCAGTATAATGCATCGCACATTTTCTCTCAAGTCAAGGCGGGATTTCCGTTAAACGTCAGTCTGCCATGCGATGCGTCCCGGAAATTTCGATCCTGCCCTTTTCGCAGAGCTGCATGATCTCGCTTTCACGGTCGCAGGGATAGGAACAAGCCAGCCCGCAGCTCGCCGAGATCTGCCGGGGCACGGGGACGATCCTCACGTCAAAACCGGCGCTGCGGCACTGTTTTTCGAACATCAGAGCCATACTGGTGACATCGAAGGTCGCGAGACATTTCATTTTCGTAACTCCTTTATAGATTATGAATTTATGCAAGGGTTTTATTCATGCGTTTTGATAATTTGACTTCGGCCCATTTTCGAATATACTAAAGAACGAGAATAAGGTCAATTATAGTTATTTATAATGTGCCTTGTTCAAATTTTACTTCATCGCAGGAGGCGGTTGTCATTGAAAAACTTTGATTCTCTCATGGTGTCGCGGTTGGGACCTGTCATTGCAGGTATTGCCGTGGGCATACTTGCACCGGTTCTCGTGCTTCTGGGGAACCCGGGCAATATGGGGATATGCGTTGCCTGCTTCGAGCGCGACATCGCCGGCGCTCTGGGATTTCACAGGGCGGCGGTGGTCCAGTATATCCGCCCGGAGATCATCGGCCTGATTCTCGGCGCTTTCGGTTCCGCGCTGGCGTTCAAGGAGTTCAAGCCGCGCGCGGGGTCGGCTCCCGCCGTGCGTTTTTTGCTCGGCATTTTCGCTTCCATCGGGGCGCTGATCTTTTTGGGCTGCCCCTGGAGAGCGTACCTCCGCTTGGCGGGAGGCGATTTCAACGCCCTTTACGGCATTGCCGGACTTTTCGTGGGGATTTTGATCGGCATTTATTTTATCAGTTCCAACTACAATTTGGGTAGAGCCTATCCCGCGCCGGCCGAAGCGAAATTATCCGGTTTGATGATGCCGCTGTTCGCGTTGGGGCTGCTGGCGCTGCTGCTGATCGCTCCCAAGCTGGGGGCCGAGGGAACGGGGCCGATTTTCTTCTCCGAAAAGGGGCCCGGCTCGATGCACGCGCCATGGTATGTCAGTCTGGCCGTGATGCTTTTGGTCGGCTGGCTCGCGCAGCGCAGCCGCTTCTGCACGATCGGAGCGCTCAGGGATCTCGTTCTCGCCCGCGACGGCTACCTGTTCTGGGGCATTGTCGCCCTGCTGGTTGCCGCCTTTGGCATGAATTTCATTTTGGGGAGCTTCAAATCCGGATTTGCCGGTCAGCCCGTGGCTCACACCGATTCTCTCTGGAACTTCCTCGGCATGGTCCTTTCCGGTCTGTGCTTCACTCTGGCCGGAGGGTGCCCCGGGCGCCAGCTGGTCATGGCCGGCGAAGGCGACGGCGACGCCGCTGTCTTCGTCTTTGGCATGATCGCGGGCGCGGCGGTGGCCCATAACTTTGGGCTCGCCAGCAGCGGCGACGGGATCGGCGCGCACGCCCCCGCGGCTTTCGTCATCGGCATGGTTTTCTGTCTGTGCGTCGGCTTTGTGATGCGCAGGAAGGCTTAAGGAGGAGAAAAAAATGGTTGTTGATGCGCGCGGACTTTCCTGTCCCCAGCCTGTGGTCGAGGCCAAAAAAGCGGCGGCGACGGGAGAAAAAGAAATCGAAGTTTTTCTCGATAACCCGACGTCGATTACGAACGTTACCCGTTTCATGACAAGCCAGGGCTATCAGCTCAAAACAAACGACATTCAACCCGATCAATCGAACAAACTTGTCTTCGTCAAATAATTCAGAGACGATGATTATAGGGAGAGGCGGCTCGACACCGCCTCTTTTCATATTTTGCTCGATTTTGTCGTCCATCGTGTTTTTACAGGCCTCATTTCATGGTAAAAGAAATCTCTTCTCATCAAAATATCACTGCAATTATAAAAACTGTAAACGCTTGCCGTAAAAGGACAAAAGGCAATTTCAGCAAAAAACATAAAAGCTTTCATCGTCGTTTGAAAAATCGAGGCTCTTGGTTTTTATTGCGACATCTTGTATTATAATAGCGTCGGTTACAAGGCAAAGTTCTTGCCATAAACTTTCGCTCCACAAAATCCTTGAGGAGGTATTTTCAGTAATGTCCAGAGTTGCAATCAAAGGTTCCGCGTACTGCCTTGAGCATGTTCCCCAGCTGGGGCTCCACTACGGCAACACGCCCTATACGGCCGGTGAAGGCGAAAAAGAGTATCTCCAGGCTCTTCCCAAGCATCTTCAGACCTACGAACAGGCGAAGGGATATGCTCCCAATATGACGTACATCGGAGCGCTGCCTCTCGAGGATCTTGATGCGCAGCCCACGCCCATGTACGAGAACTACAATCTCGAAGCGCCCCGTTTCGGCAAATACGGCGAGATCATGCCCGAAGACGAGTTCCTCGGCCTGCTCGACATCTGCGACGTCTTCGACCTGATCTGGCTCGAAAAGGACTTTGCCGCTTCCGTCCGCGAAAAACTCTCCAAGCACGAACTGATCACCGAGTCCATCCTCGCCCGCCTCGAGGCCGGGCACGATCGTGCCGAGATCGAAGAGCACCTCAAGAGCGGCGACCACACTCAGGTCCTGCCGCTGTATTTCGACGGCAAGGTCGTCGGCATGGCGCGTGCGGCCCACACCGTGGACGACAATCTGTTCGCCCACGTTCTGCTCGAAAACCTTGCCAGCAAAGCCGGTTCCGTCCTCGCCCTCCTCCATCTGCTGCACAACACCGGGCTGAAACCGGAAGAAGTCGATTTCGTGATCGAGTGCTCCGAGGAAGGCGCGGGCGACGCCTGCCAGCGCGCCGGCGGCAACTTCGCCAAGGCCATCGCCGAGATCGCCGGCTGCGTGAACGCCAGCGGTTGCGACGTGCGTGGTTTCTGCGCCGGTCCCGTCAACGCCATGATCAACGGCGCGTCTCAGGTCGCCGCCGGCGCCCGCAAGAACGTCGTCGTCCTGGCCGGCGGCGCCATCCCCAAGCTTTACATGAACAGCCGCGATCACGTCAAGAAGGACATGCCCGCTCTCGAGGACTGCCTCGGCTCGTTCGCGATCCTGATCACGCCCTGCGACGGCGTCAGCGCCGAAATGCGCCTCGACGTCCTCGGCAAACACTCCGTCGGCGCGGGCGCTTCGCCTCAGGCCGTCACGCAGGCTCTCACCTGGGAGCCGCTTCAGAGGGCCGGCCTGACGTTCGCGGACGTCGACAAGTTCGGCGCCGAACTTCATATCCCCGAAATCACCGAACCTGCCGGCGCCGGCAACGTGCCGCTCGCCAACATCAAAATGATCGCCGCTCTGGCCGTCATGAAGAAGAGCATCGAGAAGAAGGACATGATGACCTTCGTCAAGGAGAAGGGACTGCACGGCTTCGCCCACACTCAGGGGCACATCCCCGCCGGAGCGCCTTTTATCGGCCCCGCCGCCGATTGGATCAAGGAAGGCAAGATCAGCCGCGCCATGATCATCGGCAAGGGCAGCCTGTTCCTTGCCCGCCTGACCAACCTCGCCGACGGCGCTTCGTTCCTGCTTGAAAAACCCGCGCCCGTGGCGGCGGCAGTGAGCAAGGACGACATCAAGAGCCTGCTGTTGGAGTCTCTTTCCGAAATCGCAGCAGATCTCAAGAAGTAAGGAGGCCTTTGTATGTCTGACGTTCGCAAGCTCATCGGTGAAGCTCTTTCCGAGATCATCGATTCCGCCGCTCACGGCGGCCCCCGCGTCCGCGTCGGCCTGCAGGCGAATGGCAGCGAGCACGGCTCCGAAGAAATCGCCAACGCCGCACGCCTCGCCCAGCGCCAGAATCCCAACATCCAGGTCGTGATGATCGGCCCTAAAAAAGTCGAAGGTTTCGACGACCTCGAGTGGATCGAGACCCCCGACTGCGAGATCGACCTCGAAAAAGCCATGGACGAAGCCATGGACAGCGGCAAAGTCGCCGGCATCGTCGCCATGCACCATCCGTTCCCCATGGGCGTGACCACGATCGGCCGCGTCTTTACGCCCGCCTGCGGCCGCGACATGATCGTCGCCTCCACGACCGGCACCAGCGCCATCAACCGCGTCGAAGCCATGATCCGCAACGCCGTCTACGGCATCGCCGTCGCCAAGTCCATCGGCAAACAGAATCCCACCGTGGGGATCCTCAACGTCGAAGGCGCGCAGGTGGTCTTCAAGGCGCTGCGCAAGCTCCAGGAAAACGGCTACGACATCACTTTCGGCGAGAGTAAACGCGCCGACGGCGGTTCTGTCCTGCGCGGCAACGACATCCTTCAGGGCGTCGTCGACGTGTGCGTCTGTGACACGCTGACCGGCAACGTGCTGATGAAGATGTTCTCCTCGTTCAGCACCGGCGGTTCGTACGAAGCGCTGGGCTGGGGCTACGGCCCCTCCGCCGGCGAAGGCTGGAAGCACGTCGTCAACATCATCTCCCGCGCTTCCGGCGCTCCCGTGATCGCCAACGCCGTCGCCTATTGCGGCGCCGCGGCGGCAGGCAAACTTCCCGAACTCGTCGCCAGGGAAGTCGAAGCGGCCAAAGGCTGCGGCCTCGAGGAAATCATCGCCAGCTTCATGCCAAAACCGGCCGCGGCCGAGGAAGAAATCAAGGCCCCGGCGGCCGAGCCGACCGACGAAGAAATCCACGGCGTCGACGTGCTCGCGATCGAAGACGCCGTGCGCGAGCTGTGGAAGCACGGCATTTACGCCGAAAGCTCGATGGGCTGCACCGGCCCCGTCGTCAAGCTCAACAAAACGAAAGAAGAAGAAGCCCGCAAGATCCTCGCCGCGGCCAGCTACATTTAGAACCTCGAAGCACGGCGCGCGCAAGGGAAAAGCGTGTGCGGACAAAAAAACGGCGTTGGAAGTTAATCCTTCCAACGCCGTTTTTTTGTTCCGCGTCATTGTTTTTTTCACAAAGCAAAGGGCGGCGTCATGCGCGGAGACCGGAACCTCCCCGCAGGCGCGGGACCACCAAGGGCGCGCCGTCGTGTACGATCACGTCTACGGGAATCCCGTAAACGTCGCCGATCAGGCCGGCCGATACTTCCGACGGCCGGCAGCTGCCGCAGACGGCGCCGTCGCGCAGAAAAAGCAGGCGGTCGGCGGCGCGCAGAGACGTGTTCAGATCGTGGATCGACATCAGGATCGCCACGTTCTGTTTTTGGACGATCCGCCGCAGCGTCCGCAGCATATCGATCTGGTTTTTCAGGTCCAGACTGCTCGTCGGCTCGTCAAGCAGCAAAACTTCCGGTTCCTGAACAAGCGCACGGGCAAGGGAAACTTTTTGAAACTCGCCGCCGCTCAGCTCGTCGAGGAAACGCAGGGAAAAATTTTCGAGAGACAGGGCGCGCAGGACCGTTCCCACTTTTTCGACGTCTTCTTTCTTCACGGTCCACGCGATGTGAGGACGACGGCCGAGCAGGACCGCGTCGAAAACGGTCAGATGCTGCGGTTCGTCCCGCTGAGGAACGTAACCGAAGAGTTTCGCCCGCTCGCGCCGCGGGCACGACCCCATCGAACGGCCGTCGAGCAGGACCGTTCCTTTCGAGGAACGAAGGATTCCGTTGACGGCCCGCAGCAGCGTAGTTTTCCCCGTGCCGTTTGGACCGAGCAGCGCGACGATCTCTCCCTGTTCCAGAGAAAAACTCACGTCCTTCAAAACTTCGTCGCGTCCATAGGCAAAAGAAAGCTTCATTACCGACAGCGTCATCTTTTCGCTCTCCTTTTCATCAGCAGGGCCAGAAATACCGGCGCGCCCATGAACGCCGTAAAGACGGAGACGGGAAGAAGACGCGGCGCGAGCAGAAGCCGCGCTCCCATGTCGGCGCCCGTCAAAAGGGCCGCTCCCAGCAGGACCGAGCCGGGAATCAGGAAACGATGATCGCCCCCGAGAAAACGACGCAGCATATGAGGACAGACAAGCCCGACGAAACCGATCACGCCGAGAAACGCGACCATGACGGCCGCAAGCAGCGATGCCACGACCATGGCTTCGAGACGGACCCGGAAAGCCGAGACGCCCAGCGACAGGGCGGTCTCATCGCCGCAGCACAAAGCGTTCAGATCGAAGCGCCTGTAAAAGAACAACGCCGAAGAAAGGGCCAACAGAGCCGACATCATGGGGATCTCGCGCCACGACGCGCGCGAGACGTCGCCGAAAGTCCAGAAGACGGTAGCCGCCAGCTGGGCGTCGTCGGCGAAATACTGAAGAAACATGGTCCCGGCGATAAACAGCGAACTCAAAGCCACGCCCGCCAGCACCATGACTTCGCCGGCGCCGCCCGTCGCGGAGACGATAAAAAGCACGACGCCCATGCAAACGAGCGCGGCGGCGAACGCCGCCCCCGTCGTGAGCCAGTGATTCATGATCGTCACGGCGTCCGCCGCGGAACTCTGCATCGTCCCCGACCCGAGAACGATGATCGAAAAGGCCGCGCCGAAAGCGGCCGCGTTGGAGATCCCCAACGTGAACGGAGAGCCCAATGGATTGCGCAGCACCGCCTGCATGGCCACTCCCGCGAGCGACAGCCCGCCTCCCGCCAGCATGGCGGCCAGAGTCTGGGGCAGGCGGATATTCACGACGATCACCTTGCCCCGCCCTCCCCCGCCGCCGAGAAGGACCTCGATCACCTCGGAGACGGGGATCCTGACGGCTCCCCAGGCGACGGACAGCAGGCCGAGAAGCAAACAAAGCCCGCCCAATCCGAGAAGGAAAAGTTTTTTACGGCCGACGTAGGCTTCGTACGCCAACGAAGGGAGACGTTCCCGCCGAAGCACGGCTTATTTCCCTTCAAGGTTCAGACGGGAGAAAATTTTGCCGGAAAGGGCTTCGCTGATCTGAGCGTAGAGCGGTTTTCCGACAAGGAAAGAATAGATCTCGTCGGCGACGGACGCGATCTCGACGTCGGCGAAACGCTCGGGATAGAGAGTTTTCCCCACGAAATAGCTGTTGACCAGCACGGAACCGTAATTGATCGTGTACGAATTGTAGGGAAGCACGCTCCAGATCTCGCCGTTTTCGACGGCCGACAGTTCGGCGTAGACGGGATCGAAACTGAGCTGCCAGAGGCCGCTGGCCTCGCCTTTCGCCCGCAGGGTGTTGATGTCCATGAAGACGACTTGGGGATCCCACTGCAAGATCTTTTCCTTGGCGACGTTGACCGTTTCCGATCTGCCGGAACCGTCGGAGGCCACGTTTTTCGCGCCGGTGTAAAGGAACGGCGGATATCCCGTTTCCGTCGAGGTGAAACCATGCGTGCCGCGCATGGATACGCCGCCGATATAGCAGTTTCTGCGCTCTTCTTCGGGAACGCCGGCAGTCCTCCGGCGCAGTTCCGCCAAGTGACCTTCGAAGAAGGCCACCACTTCTTCCGCCCGCTGTTCCTTGTCAAGAACTTTCCCCATCAGCCGCAGCGTCGCGTAGAACTGTACCTTTTTGTCGCTCAGATTTCCGTATTCCAGGCCGATCACGGGAATCCCCGTTTTGGCCGTCAGCTGGTCGGGATGAGGACCGGAAAGAGGCGACACTTTGAAGATCACCTGCGGCTGCGGAGAAAGCCCGGCAATCAGTTCGGGATTGTCTTTGCCGCGAAACTCGCCGAAAAGAGGCAGACCGGCAAACTCAGGATGAGCCAGAGCATAAGGGCGCGAGGCTTTGCCCGGCGGCGGATCGTTGCGTTTCTCGATGGAATCCACCGCGATCACGCGATCGTTCGCCTGAAGGTAGGTCAGCAGCCTCAAGGCGCCGGAGCCGGAGCCAATGATCCGTTCCGGCGCGGCGGGCACGGTTACGGAACGCCCAAGGCAGTCGGTCACCGTCATTTCCGCGCCGCAGGCCGCAGACGCGCACAGTATGAGCGCCGCAAGGAACGCAAGATATTTCGTTCGAATTTTCATTGCGCCATCCTCCGAAGCTTCGCCGCGCACGGCACGCAGACTTTTCGCCCGTCCGCGCGCGTCTCGAGGCGGGTGACCATGACTTTCTCGCCGCAGACGGAACAGTTTTCCGAGTCATGAATGCGCGCTCTCTGCGGGATCGCCTCTTCGGGCTTCTTCACGTCGAACAGGACTTCGTCCGATTCGGTTAAAAGACGGCGCGTATGCTCGTCACGTGAAAGTTCGCTTTCGGGAGAACGGTAAACGAGCCTCACGCCGCTGCCGTCGGAATGACGAAAGACCGTGTACGCATGCTTGCCGTAGTCGCGAAAAATGAAATTTCCCTTTCCAAAAGTGCAGCCGAGGACGGCTTGTACCGCATCCACGCCGCAGGCGTCGTTTTCGACGATCGCTGCAATTTCCTCATCCACGTCGCGGGACAGATTCAGCAGCTTCATTGCCATTCGAGAAGCGCGCCAGCCGATCAGCAGGCCGGGACAGAGATGTCCGTGAAAAGCGATGACGGGCGTCAGTTCCGGTGGAATTTTCAACGAAGCCATATCCATATCCTCATCCTCCAATTCAAAGAGTAAAAAATAGCGCTACCTTTTATTTTTTATGTAGCACGCCTATTCTAACACAGTTCGCCTAGATTACAATCTTTTATGCCCGCTGCCCACGGCGTTTTCCAACTGGGTCCCCCGGCATGCTCTGGAGGGATAAATTTTTCAGGCTAAAAGTCCTATAATGTTTTTAAATGAGTGCCGCCTCTTAAATATACGCCAGGGCCGTCCATAGTGCCGACAGCCCTGGCGTATTGAAGGTCATTTTTTATTCGCGACGCTTTTTCCCGTTCTCTTCGAGTCTATTCAGCACGATTCCATACCCGTCGGCGCCGTAGTCGAGAAATTTACGCACGCGGCTGATCGTCGCCGTACTGGCGCCGGTCCTTTGCGCTATTTGCGGATACGTGTGATTCTGGCGCAACAATCGCGCCACTTCCAAGCGTTGTGAAAGAGCCTTGATTTCGCCGATGGTCGCCACATCTTCGAGAAAATCATACACTTCTTCCACCGTGTTCAGGGAAAGAAACGCAGAAGCAAGCTGCTCTGTCAGTTCGTCCTTCCATTTTTCCATGTGATCGTGCCTCCCGACTGATATTATAGGAAATAACTTTTAAGACTCCATTTCATTTTCACTTTAGCACACGGAAGCGCAAAACACAATCAACCCCAGACCTTCGCGCAATTTGCATCGATTTCGTATCCCCATCCCGGCGGATTTCGCGAGCGGAAATACGCGTCGCGGAAGCAAAAATATCTTGAGACGTCATTCAACCTATGGTATGATTCTTGAGTAATTGAAAGGGCTCAGATGGTGGAATCGGTAGACACTGGGGACTTAAAATCCCCTGGCATTGCGCCGTGCGGGTTCGAGTCCCGCTCTGAGCACCACCGCCGAGATGCCGATCCCGTCGTGTGATGCGCTGGACGCGCCGCACGACGGGGTTTTCTTTTAAACCGCGTCAACTGCCGTGCTTGGCTTTCCAATCTTTGATGAACTCGAGGCGCGCTTTGTACTTCGCTTCAAGCCCCTGCTCCGTCGGTTCGTAATAAGTTTTTCCCAGCAGCGAATCCGGCAGGCACTGCATGCCGGTCAATTTTTCCGCGGCGTCGTGGGCGTACTGGTAGCCTTTGCCGTAATCGAGCTCCTTCATCAGCTTGGTCGGAGCGTTGCGGATCACGAGCGGGACGGGCTCGGCCAATTGGGAGATCGCGTCGTGCCGGGCCGACTCATAGGCGCGGTAGAGGGCGTTCGACTTGGGCGCCAGCGAGAGGTAGACGGCCGCTTGGGTGAGATGGACGGAACACTCGGGCATGCCGAGGAAATGGCAGGCCTGATAGGCCGCCACCGCCAGTTCCAGCGCTCTCGGATCGGCCAGCCCGACGTCTTCGCTGGCGAAGCGCACGATCCGGCGCGCCACGTAGAGCGGGTCTTCTCCCGCCTCGAGCATTCGCGCCAGCCAGTAAACCGCGGCGTCGGGGTCGGAATTGCGCATCGACTTGTGGAGCGCCGAGATGAGGTTGTAATGTTCTTCGCCCTTTTTGTCGTACAGCAGCGATTTCTTGGAGAGGCACTGCTCCAGCACCTCCGGCGTGACCTCGGTTTCGCCGTCGGCACGATTGCCGTTCAACACGACCATTTCCAGCGTTGACAGGGCCGAACGGGCGTCGCCGTTGGCGAAGTTGGCGATCATTTCCAGCAGTTCGGGAGCGATGCGCACGTTTTGGCGGCCGAAGCCGCGCGGGTCGGCAAGCGCCCGCTGCAGCAAAGAGACCAGCTCATCCGTTGTGAGCGCCTGCAGCACGAAGACCTTGCAGCGGGACAGAAGAGCGCCGTTGACCTCAAAGGAGGGATTTTCCGTCGTCGCGCCGATGAGGATGATGCTCCCTTTCTCGACGAACGGCAGGAAGGCGTCCTGCTGCGCCTTGTTGAAACGGTGGATCTCGTCGACGAAGACGATGGTCTTGCCGCCGAAAGCGCGGTTGCTCTCGGCCTGCTGCATCACGGTGCGTATTTCCTTGATGCCGCTGGTCACCGCCGAAAAGTTGATGAACTCCGCCTTGGTCTGGTTGGCGATGATGCGGGCCAGCGTGGTTTTGCCGACGCCCGGCGGTCCCCAGAAGATCATCGAGGAAATGGTATCGTTGACGATCAGGCGGCGCAGGATTTTATCCGGCCCCAGCAGGTGCGTCTGCCCGACGAACTCGTCCAGGCTCCGCGGCCTGAGGCGGGCGGCAAGAGGCTGCGTCTGCTCGCTTTCAAACAAGTTGAGTTCTTCCATGGTCGTTCCCCCTTTGCGTGAACGATTCCCCGCCGTTCAGTGTCAAGGCGGGAAATATCGGCGACTGACTGAAAATATTCTATCACGCCTCAAAGCTTACGCACAGACAGAAAAAAGGAGTTCCCCGAAAAATACCGGGGAACTCCTTTTTTTTCGTCAGGCTTCGCTGGAAGGACAGATGCCCCTGAGGGGACATTCGCCGCACTTCGGCGCTCTGGCCTTGCAGATGTTTTTTCCGTGCTGGATCACGTTCAGGTGCCCGGCGCACTTCATCCCGTCGGGCACAAGCCGTTCGAGGCGGGCCTGGATCTCCGCCGGCGTTTCTTTGGCGTCGGCCCAGCCGAGCCGCTTCGAGATGCGCGCCACGTGCGTGTCCACGGGAAAGGCCGGAAAGCCGAGATCGAAGGCGAGCACGCAGGCGGCCGTCTTCGGGCCGACGCCTTGGATGTGCGTCATAAAATCCCAGGCCGCGGCGGGCGTGCCGTTTTTCAGGCGTGTGAGCGAATACTCGCCGAAGCGCTCTTTCACGGTTTTCAGCACGCGCAGGATCGTCGCCGCTTTGTTGTTGCAGATTCCCGCCGGCTTGATCGCCTCGGCGATCCGGTCCTGCGGCAGCGCGGCGACGCGATCCCAGCTGCCGTACCGGGATTTCAGGCGCTCGAAAGCCATGTCGCGGTTGCGGTCGTTGGTGTTCTGCGACAGCACCGTCTCGATCAGCCCGTCGAGCGGCTCTTCATAGACGATTTTGGCCGAGTCCGTCCCCTGTTTCCAGAGCTGCTCCAGAATCTCCAGCACGGCCGTGATCGACGGCGCTTCGATCCGTCCGGGCGCAACTTTTTTGCCGACGTCGACCCGGCTCATTGTTTTCGCTCCCGGGAGAGGGCGGAAGGCGCGTTCCCCTTCTGGCCTCTGCTCAGGGCGGCGCTCTTTTCGATCCAGCGTTTCAGCTTCGCCATCGCCCGCCCGTGGATCGAATCCTCCGGATACGTCCCGTCGGCCCGGCGCTTTCCGGCCGGGCGGCCGGTCAGGAGCTCGATGCCTTCGTCGATCGTCTTCACGGACCAGATATGGAACTGCTTGCGGCGGATCGCTTCGACCACGTCGTGATTGAGCATCAAATGCCGCTCGTTCTGCCATGGGATCAGCACGCCCTGCGAGCCGGTCAGGCCGCGCGCGAGGCAGTAGCTGAAGAAGCCCTCGATCTTCTCGTTGACGCCGCCGATCGGCTGGATGTTGCCGAACTGATCGACCGAGCCGGTCACGGCGATGTTCTGCGCGATCGGCACGTCGGCCAGCGAGGAAAGCAGGCAGTACAGCTCGGTGGACGAAGCGCTGTCGCCGTCGATGCCGCCGTAATTCTGCTCGAACGACAGCCGGGCGGAAAGCGTCAGCGGCATGTCCTGCGCGTAAACGCGCCCGAGATAGCTGCTCAGAGTCAGCAGGCCTTTGTTGTGGATCGGCCCCGCCATTAAAATCTCGCGTTCGATGTTGATGACGCCCTCCTGCCCCATGAACGTGTTGGCCGTGATGCGCGCAGGGTGCCCGAAGGAAACTTCGGCAAAGCTGACGACGGCCAGCCCGTTGATCTGCCCGACGACAGCGCCGTCCGTGTCGATGCGGATGATGTCTTCGGCGAAGGCGGCGCGGATCTTTTCTTCCGTCTGGCTGGAGCGGTAGCGTTTTTCCTGGATCGCCCGCAGCACGTGCCTACGGTCAACCGACTTGGCGCCTTCGGACAGGGCCCAGGCGGACGATTCGACGACGTATTCTTTCAGCCTGTTGAACTGGGTCGAGAGTTTGTTCTGATCGTCGGCGAGACGCGAAGCCCATTCGATCAGTTCGGCCAGCGCTTTTTTGTTGAACGGCAGACAGCCGTCCTGTTCGGCCGTCGTCTTGACGAAGCGCGCCATATCCCACTCGTTTTCCGGCGTGCGCGGCATTTCGCAGTCAAACTCCGCGACGGTCTTGAAGAATTTGGGGAAGTCGGGGTCGTATTCGCGCAGCAGATAATAAATGTAATAACTGCCGACGAGGATCACTTTCGTCTTGATGGGGATCGCTTCCGGGCGCGGCGTCGTGATCGGCATGACGCTGTACTGGTCGCTGAGGTTCTCGACCGTGAGCAGGCCGGAGCGCAGCACGCGCTTCAACAGGTCGTAGGACATGAAATTGCGCAGCAGCTCTTCCGCGTCGAGGATCAGATAGCCGCCGTTGGCCCGATGCAGCGCGCCGCTCACGATCCGCGTGAAGTCGGTATAATAGTATCCTTGGCGGCTCTCGTACTCCATCTTGCCGGCGATGTTGTAAAAAGTCGGGTTGGTCTCCCACACGGCCGGCGCGCCGCCCTTGGGATCGTTGCCGACGAAGACGTTGATCCTGTACGGCGTGAAATCCACTTCGCCGCTCTCGTCGCGGGCGGCGGCAATGAATAGCGCGTAATTGGCGACGATCTGGCGCTCCAGCGAATCGATCCATTGGGCGAACTTCTTCGTCTGTCCGTATTTTTCCCGGATCTCGTCCAGGTAAGGGCCGATCGCCGTGCGGCAGATCTCGGCTTCCATATCCGAAAGCTTGGCCTTGAGCGCGCGCTCCTTCTCCCGGATCTGCCGCAGCACTTCCAGAGTTTTCGAGGTCAGGGCGTCGGACACGCTCTTGAGGCGCTTCTGCTCTTTCCGCGGCAGCGCTTCGAATTCGTCGGTCTGAAGTTCCTTGAACTCTTTTTTGCCTTTGCCGTTCTTGACGGTTTTGAGAGGAATGTTCACAAACCCCTGCGGCGTGCGCTTGACGAGGAAACCGTCCTTTTCGGCCTCTTCGCGAACGTGATTCATCATCTTCGAGATCTGGTCCTGAAACGAGCTGATTTCCTGCGCTTTGGCGTCTTCGTAGCTGCTTTTCTCGAAGGCGCCGCTGATCACGGACTTCAGTTCTTCGATCAGCTTGTCGAAGTCTTCCTCGGCTTTTTTCGCCTGCCCGGCCGGCAGGTCGATGGCCAAAGGCGTCGCCGGCTCGTCGAAATTGTTGACGTAGATCCAGTCGTTGGGCGCCGGAAGGCGGGCCGCTTTTTCGCGCACGCTTTTCAGCGCGTAACTCGTGCGTCCGCTGCCCTGCGGCCCGACGATAAAGACGTTGTAGCCGGTGCTCTTGACGGCAAGGCCGAAATCGATCGATTTGACAGCCCGCTCCTGTCCGATAAAATGAGTCAAGCCTTCCAGCTCCGCAGAAGAAGAACAGCGCAGCACCTTGGGATCCGTCTTTCTTCGCACCTGCGCCGCCGTCAATTTCCGGGCCCGTATTTTCATGGCCTTTCCCCCAGTCATTCCATGTATTTTATAAATCCGCCGCCGAGGAGAACGCGTTCCGCGACGTCGTAAAGGACAAGCGCCTGTCCGATCGAAACGCTCCCGGCAGGCTCCTGCAGTTCGACCGTTCCGCCGCCGTCATGACAGTCCGCCAGCCGGCCGGGAACCGGCCGGGCGCGGTAGCAGTACTGAACGAGACAGTCCTGCCCGGCGCGGACTTCCTGCTGCCAGCGAGCGTTTTCAAAATAAATCGTCCCGACCGTGGCTTCCGTTCCATGGGACAGCAGCAGACGGTTGCTCGCGAAATCCCGCCGCGCCACGAACCACGGGCCGCGCGACAGTCCCAGCCCGCGGCGCTGCCCTTCGGTATAAAAGATCAAGCCTTTATGCGGTCCCAAATCTTCGCCGTCATGGCCGACCATGCGTCCGATGTGGCGCTCTTCCGCGGCGAGGTGATCTTCGAGAAAACGTTCCAGCGAACCGCCTTCGAGAAAACAAATGCCCTGGCTGTCGCCCTGCGCCAGCCTTTCGGCTCCCAGCCTGGAAGCGAGTTCGTTTTTCACGCCAGTTTTACTTCGCTCTTCCGAAAGCGGGAAGCAGAGCCGCGAGAGCCACTCATGCGGCAGCCGGCACAGCATGTACGTCTGATCTTTCGGCGAGTCCGTGCGGGCGATGGCCCAGCGGCGCCCGCGCTTTAAAACGCGCGCGTAGTGCCCCGTGGCGACCTTGTCGATGCCCAGCCGGTCGGCCAGCTCGAACAGCGCCCTGAATTTCAGGGCGGCGTTGCAGATCACGCAGGGATTGGGCGTAAGGCCTTTTCTGTAAGCGTCGAGGAAAGGGCGGACGACTCGCTCGCAAAACCGCGCCCGACAGTCCAATTCATGCACCGGCACATGCCGCGCCAGGCGCTCCAAACGCAGGCGGTCGGTCGGATCCTCGCCGTCTTTCAAAATCAAATGCGCCGCCGTCACGTCGTAGCCCAGGTCTCTGAGCCGCAGGGCGGACAAGGCGCTGTCAACGCCGCCGCTGACACCGACAAGAATTTTTTCGTTCATGCTCTCTCCGCGCCGCTTGTGGGCAGGTCTTCGACCGATTAAAATAATCGGAGCGTTTTCATATTCGAGGTGAAACTCATGCTGATTGAAAAAACATACAGCGTCAGCGGCATCGTTCAGGGCGTCGGCTTCCGTCCGCTGTGCGTAAGAATCGCGCATCGCGCCGGAATCCGCGGCTCCGTGGCGAACACTTCCGACGGCGTTCTGCTCCGTTTGCAGGGGACGGAGGACGCGATCGCGCGGTACGTGGCGGAGCTGAAACGCGACTGTCCCGACGTGGCGCTGATCGTGGATATCATGCTGCTCGAACGGAAGAACATCGAACAGGCCGACGATGATTTTACCATACTCAAAAGCGTGCGTTCGCTCCGGCAGAGAGTTTTGCTTCCGCCCGACATGGCGACGTGCCGGGACTGCCTGGCCGACGTCAGGGACCCCGCCAACAAACGTTACCGTTACGCCTTCACGAACTGCACGAACTGCGGCCCGCGCTTTTCGATCGTCAGGGAACTCCCCTACGATCGTCCCAAGACGACCATGTCGGCCTTCCCGATGTGTCCAGCGTGCCAGCAGGAATACGCCGACGAAACAAACCGCCGTTTTCACGCCCAGCCGAACGCCTGCCCCGTGTGCGGGCCTCGCCTGGCGTATTGCGACGCTCGGGGACAAGAGATCGCGCAGGACGAAAAAGCTTTCGGACTGGCGATCGCCGCGCTTGCGAACGGCCAAATCATCGCCGTCAAGGGGTTGGGCGGCTTCCATCTGGCCTGCGACGCGACGCGGGAAGAGGCCGTTTCGCTGCTGCGCCGCCGCAAGCGCCGTCCGCGCCGTCCCTTCGCGGTCATGGTCAAAAACGTCGCCGTCGCCGAAAAACTCGTGAAGCTGAGCGCCGACGATAAAAAATTGCTGACGGGCGCACGAGCTCCCATTATACTGCTGGAACGGAACGATTCCAACCTTCTTGCCCCGTCGGTCGCGCCCGGTTTGAATCGTCTGGGCGTGATGCTCCCCTATACGCCGCTCCATCACATGATCATGGAAGGATTCGACGCTCTCGTGATGACAAGCGCCAATCTGAGCGGCGAGCCGCTTGTCTCCGAAAACGAGGAGGCGTACCGACGCCTCGCCGGGATCTGCGACGGATTTCTCGTCCACAACCGCCCGATCCACATGAAGATCGACGACTCCGTCCTGCTCCATCACGACGACGGCCCCGTCCTGATCCGACGGGCGCGCGGTTACGTGCCCAATCCCATTATCGCCGCGCGCGAGCTGGCGCCGGTGCTCGCCGCCGGCGCGGAGATGAAAGGCACTTTTTCGTTCAGCCAGGACGCCATGATTTTTCCCAGCCAATATCTCGGCGACATGAAAGACATGGGGACCGCGCAGTTCTATGAAAAAGCCCTGCGGCACTTTCTCGGTCTCTACAGTTTCGCCCCCGAGCGGCTCGTCACCGATCTGCATCCGCTTTATCTCTCCACCGCTGCGGCGAAAAGAATTTTTCCCCGGCTGCCGGCGCTCGCCGTGCAGCACCACTATGCCCACATGATGGCCTGTCTCGCAGAAAACCGCGTCGATTCCCCCGCCCTCGGCATCATCATGGATGGCACGGGATACGGCAGCGACGGTTCGATCTGGGGCGGCGAGCTCCTCTGCGGCGACGCGGAACGCTTCGAACGCTGCGGGCATCTCCGAGAATTCCGCCTGCCCGGGGGCGACCGCGCCGTCACGGAACCCTGGCGCTGCGGCTTGAGTCTGCTGGTGGAAAGCTGCGGCGTCTCTCAGGCCCTCGGACTGTGCCGAATTCTCTGGCCCGGCCGGATTGCCGCCGCCCGGCAGCTTCTGAACGCCTGGCAGGCGTTTCCGCTTACAAGTTCCTGCGGGCGCCTTTTCGACGGCCTGGCCGCGATCGTGCTGAAAAAAGAAACCGTCAGCTATGACGGCGAAGCGGCCATGGAACTGCAGGCTTTTGCGGAAACGCATCCCACGTCCGTCGCCGGTCCGCCCTTTGACGTTGAAAACAACGTCATCGACTGGCGCCCTTTCGTCGCCGCTCTGGCGCAGGCCCCGCACGACGCCCTTTTTGCGGCCGGGGCTTTTCACACGCGGCTGGCGCAGGCGCTGGCCCGGTGCGCCGCGGACGTTGCCGGTCAAACGGGCATTCGTCTGGCCGCCCTTTCCGGCGGCTGCTGGCAGAACGCCCTGCTCTTGCAAGAGACGTTGCCCCTGCTGCGCGCTCGGGGGCTGACGCCGCTCACTCATAAACTGCTTTCTCCGAACGACGAATGCCTCTCCGTCGGCCAGGCCTATATCGGCGGCCTGCGGCGGAACGGCGGTTAAATGCTGAGCTCTTCTACCAACTCAAGCAGTTCGGGGTTCAGCCGCTTTCTTGTTTCCCACGTGTTCGGCAGAGGTACCGGCACCATGCGCCCATTAACCAGTCCGGCCATGACGCCGTGTCTCCCTTCCAGCAGGCAGGTGACCGCGTAGGCGCCCATGCGGGTGGCGATCGTCGCGTCGTAGCTGGACGGCGCGCCGCCGCGCTGAATATGGCCGAGCACCGTCACGGTCGCTTTGTAACCGGGCGCCTGTTCGGCAAGCTTTTCCTGCAGTTCGTAGCCGGACATGACGCCTTCCGCAAGAATGATGAGGGAATAATTTTTCCCGCTGAGGCGCGACGCTTTGAGCTTTTTGCACAGAGCGCCGATGTCGAAAGGAATCTCGGGCAGCACCGCAAATTCCGCGCCGCCGGCCACGGCGGTCTGAAGCGCGATAAAACCGCAGCGACGTCCCATCACTTCGACGATGAAAAGTTTGTCGTGACTGTGGGCCGTATCGCGCAGCCGCCGCACGGCGTCCAGAGCCGTATTGAGCGCCGTATCGAAACCGATCGTCATGTCGGTGCCGTTGACGTCGTTGTCGATCGTCGCGGGGATCCCCACGACGGGCAGCCCCATTTTCTGCAGTTCCCAGGCGCCGCGGAACGAACCGTCGCCGCCGATCACGATCAGGCCGTCGATGTTGCGATCGTCGCACTGCTGGCGCGCTTTTTTCCTGCCTTCCTCCGTCAGGAAACGCTCGCTGCGCGAAGTTCGCAGCATCGTCCCGCCGCGCTGGATGATCGACCCCACGTCCCGCACTTCGATCTTGCGGAACATGCCGTCGATGAGGCCCTCGTAGCCCTGTTCCACTCCCAGACATTTTATGCCGTGATAGGCCGCGCACCTGACTGCGGCTCTGATGGCTGCGTTCATCCCGGGCGCGTCGCCGCCGCTGGTCAACACTGCAATACGTTTCATTTTTGTCCTCCTTGCGCGCTGTTTGTCCAATTATACACTTTTCTCTTCAACCGGAATCACCGGGCCAGACGAAAGGGACTCAACTCGTGGAGAGCTGAGTCCCTTTTCGTTTTCCGCCGATTAAATTTCTTTTTGCAGTTCCATCATGCGTTTGTTGATCTTGGTCAGTTCTTCCTGGATCTCGTTCAAACGATCCTGAAGCTCCTTGCCTTCCTTCGTCAGGTTGCCGACGCGTTTGTTCAGGCGGTCCATTTCCATGCGCGCGCCCGATTTGCCTTTCAGCAGCTTGTCGGGGTCGTCATCTTTGACGTCCCAGAAGAAATCGATGGTCTTGCCAAGCGTCACGGGCGTAATGGCGCCGTCGATGGTAAATTTGACCGTTTTGACTTTCGGCGTCAGATAGGGTTTCCCCTTGGAATCGTAACGGGGGAAGTAGACGAACCCCTCGCGCTCGTCGGTGATTTTGAAGTTGAAGCGTTTGTCGTAGTCGACGGGGGAAAGGCGATGTTTGCCCACGGTCAGGGTGACCTGGCTCTCGAAAGGAGCCATGCGGATCGCCGGTCCGCGGTTCGTGAATTTGATAAACACGGGGATCGTATCATCAAGTTTCAGCTGCTGCAGCAAATTGTAACGGTAATCCTCCGCCTCGTCGGCCGTCCACAGATTTTTCTGCGCCTGATCCTGAGTCGAGCGTTCCACATATTCCGCCGCATAGTACGTCGCCTGGATTTCGACGCTGGCGCCGAAATCGTCGCGGTATTCCTTCTTTTGGCGCCACTCCGCGGCAGAGGCGGTCGAAACGCTCAGCATCCCCATCATCAGCGCAAAATAAAATCCTTTTCTTTTGACACTCATTCGAGTCCCTCCTTGATGATAAAAACACGTTCCCCAATCGGAAAGAAGCCCACGAAAAGATCACTTCTCTTCAAAAAGGCTTTTTTCGATGATTTCACACAGCGTGTGTCCGATCAGAATGTGCATCTCCTGAATTCGAGGCGTCTCGCCCGTCGGCACCGCCAGCACGACGTCCGCCATACCGGCCAGAAGCGAGTTTCTTTCTCCCGTCATGGCAATGACGCGCATATTTTTGCGGCGCGCGGCTTCAGCCGCCTTCACGACGTTGGCGCTGCCGCCGCTGGTCGAAATCGCCACCAGCGTGTCTCCGGGACGGCCATGCGCCTCGACTTGCCGCGAGAAAACCGTTTCGTAACCGAAATCGTTGGCGATTGCGGTGAGCGCCGAAGTGTTGACATGCAGCGCTTCCGCGTCAAGCGCCGGCCGGTTGAGAAGGTACCGTCCGGAAAGTTCCGCGGCGAGATGCTGAGCGTCGGCGGCCGAGCCGCCGTTGCCGCAGAAGAAAACGCGTCCATCGCTTCTCAGCGACTGGACCATCAATTCCGACGCGCGGACAACAAGCGGAGCCATGCCGGACATAAGCGCGCAGACCTTTCGGTGACGTTCCAGATTTTCTGCAATGATTGCTTCCATTGTGTGCCTGTCCACGGATTCCACCTTATTTCTGACGTTCTAAAAGCCAACACGCCGCCTGCAGCAAGTCTTCGGCGTAAAAATCGGCGCTTACGCCGCGCGCCCGTTCCTTACGGCCGTAACCCGACATTAATAGTATCACAGGGCTGGCGAGATTTTTGCCAAACTGCATGTCAGATTCTTTGTCGCCGATCACGGCGGCAATATTGTCGTTGTTCAGCCCGCAATCGGCGCTTGCCCGTGAAATGAGCCCGACGGCGGGTTTGCGGCACGCACAGCGCTGATCTGCCCGATGCGGGCAGACGTAGATCCCCTGCAGCGTGATTCCCCGTTCCGCCAGCAGCTCCGTCAGCCGACAGTGCACGCGGTCAACGTCGTCCATCGTAAAGTAACCGCGGCCGACGCCCGACTGATTGGTCACAACCGTCAGCACGTAACCGCGCTCATACAGAAATCTCAGGCCTTCGGCTGCGCCGGGCAGAAGGACTACCTCCTCGGGACGATGGAGATAGTTTTTTTCCTCGATGATCGTCCCGTCGCGATCGAGAATCACCCACTTTTTTTTATTCATTTTCGCGCAGTCTGTCAATGATCGACGTGCTGGAAAACCCCGGGAGCAGCGGCAGGATCTCCACTCTGCCGGCGTATGCGGCGCCGGCGATCCGCTCCGGCCGATAGTCGCCGCCCTTGACCAGAACATCGGGCCTGATCAGAGAAAGAAGCCGCTCCGGCGTGTCCTCGTCAAAAACGACCACGGCGTCGACGCATTCAAGGGCCGCCAGAACGGCAGCTCGGTCCAGCTCGCCGTTAATCGGACGCGCCTCGCCTTTCAGCTTTTTTACCGAGCGGTCGGAGTTGAGGCCGACGATCAGACGGTCGCCCAAAGCTCTGGCGCGCGTCAGCGAGTCAACATGGCCGGCGTGAAAGACGTCGAAGCAGCCGTTCGTGAAAACCACTTTTTCCCCTTGTTCCTTCCACGCCTTCACCCGCCGTACCGCCGCGGCCGCGTCGAGAACCTTGTGACCGCCGGAGAGCGGATGCGCTTTCGCCTGAGAAAGACACAGCTCTTTCAACTCCCGATAGGAGATCGGATACGTACCGGCCTTGCCGATCACCACTTTGGCCGCCGCATTCGACAGCCGGCAGCAGTTCCGCCAGTCGACGCCGCAGGCGCGGAAAAAAGCGACCGCGGCAATAACGGTGTCGCCGGCGCCGGAAACGTCGTAAACGTCGACCGCCTGAGACGGTTCGTCAAAACACTCCCGCTCGCTGACGAACGTGCTGCCCTTTTCGGAGCGGGTGACCAGCAGATTGTTCAGCCCAAAGGAAGAACGAACCTTCCGCGCCTGAGCCGCGAGCGCTTCGTCGTCGTCATTCGAGATCGGAAGTCCGGCCGCGTCCGAAAGCTCTTTCACGTTGGGAGTGACCAGTTCGGCCCCGGCATAGCGCTGCCAATCCCGACCTTTGGGATCGACGAAAACCGGGATCCGATGCGCCCGGCACAGCTCGATGACCTTGCGGCACAACGAAAACGAACACATCCCCTTGCCGTAATCGGAGAGGACGACCGCATTCAGACGGCGCGCGGCAAATTCCGCCAGCCGGGAGAGAAGTTCGTTCTCCAATTCTGGGTCCAACGGGAGAATATCCTCATGATCCAGCCTCATCATCTGCTGACGCCCGTTGCCGATGACGCGCGTTTTCACGGTCGTCGTCTCCTTATGGGACGGGAACAGTTCGACGCTTCCCCGCGACAGATCGTTTACGGCGTCCACAAGCTTCAGGACTTCCCGCGCCGCCGGATCCCCGCCGAGCTGAGCGAAGCACTTGACGTCCGCCCCCAGCCCGCAGAGATTGGCGACGACGTTGCCCGCTCCGCCGAGGACGCTCCTTTCACTCTGAAACTTCACGACCGGGATCGGCGCTTCGGGGGAGATCCGCTCCACGCTGCCGTAAAGATACCGGTCGAGCATGAGGTCGCCGACGACGGCGACTGTACATGGAGAAAGCCGCTCGACCTGTTCTATGATCTTTGCAAGAGTGCCTTCGGACAAAGCGGATTCACCCCTTTTGCGGGAAAATAGATTCCAGAATTTCCTCTGCGGCTTTGATGACCTTCTGCGGAGCAATACGTTCCATGCAGGGCAAATCGCATTTCCAATCCAAACACCCCATCTTTTCGCAGGATGTATAAACAACCTTGTCAAAGCTTTGCGTATAAGAGATCGAGAGCGACGTCGGGCCGAACATCGCGATCACCGGAGTCCCCAGCGCCCGCGCCATGTGAAGCGGCCCGGTGTCGGCGGCGACGACAAAAGAAGCGTCAGCCAACACGCAGAGCAATTCCGACGTCGAAAGTTTGTCTACCCAATCGAGAACTCTCTGTCCAGAGCACTGTGCCATAATCTCTCGAGCCATCTTTTTTTCTTCGGCGCCAGAGCCCAGAAGCACCGCCAGACAGTTTTTCTCCGAAAGAAAATGAATCAGCTGCGCCCAATAGGGAACGGGCCAGCGCTTGCGCGCCTTGCTGGCTCCGATGGCCAGGGCGGCGCAACACCACGTGTTTTCTTTTTCGATACATGGGGCAACACGCGAGTCCCCCTCCGGACGCACCAAGGAACTGCGAATTTGTTTTTCTAAACAGGGAGGAATGCCTAATTGCCCCAAGACGGCATAGACATCTTGGTTATAAACAAACTGAAAATGCCGATGGAAGCCGATCTTCAACGGAATGTGCGTAAGCAGGGTCAACAAGGCCGTGCGATCGTTGTCCTGCAAGTTAAACAGGATATCAAACTTCTCGTTGCGAACGCGCGAAATCAGTTTAAGAAAACCCCGCCACCCCTCTTTTCGGTCCCACGGTATTACCTTGTCGATCCATGGCATGTATTCTGCAAAGGGACCGTAATTTTTTTCCGTGAGCCATGACAGTTCAAAAAAAGGGAAAAGCTCTTTCAGTCTCCTGCCGATATGAGCCGTAAGAACGATATCACCGAGAGATGAAAGACGAACAAACAAAACTTTCGCTTTGATATTGTTATCCAGAGTCACCCGCGGAAAATTCATTTTCGCCCCTCGTCACAGTCAATCGACGCCGCAAGGATTTTTCTCGCCGCCGCCCACACGTCGTCCACCGGGATCTGCTTCAAGCAATTATCGCGTCCAATCGGACAATTCGCGCCCTCGTCGCGGCAAAAAGATTTCGGGCACGTCTTGGGAAAAACGATTTCATGCCTGTTTCCCCACGGGCCATACCGCCACGGATCCGTCGTGCCGAAAATGCCGACCGTCGGCGTTCCCATGGCGCTGGCCATATGAAGGCCGCCGCAGTCATTCGTGACATACAGGCACGCCGCGGCCAGGCGCGAAGCGCTGATCGGCATGGGGACCGGTCCCGAAAAATCGAGCGCCTTCGGCACCGAAGCCAGAACCGGCGCGGCCGCGGCCTGCTCCTCGGCAGAATAGCCCATCACGGCAACTTTATACCCTTGATCGCCCAAACGACGTCCCAGCGCCGCAAAGTTCTCGGCGGGCCAGCGTTTGAAAGCGCGCCCTCCGGGATTCAAAATCACCAGCTTGTTCCGATAGGGAGCCAGCTCACGCTGAACATCGCGATAAATATCCTCGGGGACGTAAAGCCTCATGCTTCGACTTCTCAGCGGCACGCCCAGAGTTTGCATACAATAGAGATTTCTTTCCGCTTCATGCACCTTTCGCGGCAAAAAAACTTCCCGCCACCCCCAGAGCGGCCGGTACCGGCAGTTCATGAACAATGGGATCAACGTGCCGCGCAGATCGACGATCAGATCGTACTTTCCCGCGCGAAACTCGCGGATCGCCCGAACGCGTCCCCGCCATCCATTATACGGGGAATCCGGCTTGCCGCGGTCGTAAAATTTTATTTCATCCCACATGGGGTCATCGGCAAGCATTGCAGAAACTTGAGCGTTCGCGCAAATCGTGAAGTGCGCGTGAGGCAGATACATCCTCAAATTATACAGGGCCGCGCTGCTCAGCAGCATGTCGCCGATGCACGAGAGCCCGACGACGAGGACTCGTTCGATTTCGGACGGCTCAATCTTCATCGCGGCGCGCCTCATCTCTCGGCAAATGCAAACTTCCCGCCTCGAACTCCCTGACGGCGGCGCCAAGCAGCGGAATCATGATCTCGTGATGTCCGGTGATGGCGTACCCTCTCCCGGAATTTTGCACCGGACGGGTGACGACGTTCATGCGGGGCCGATAATGCTGGATCATGTCCATATTGACCGTGGTAAAGTTTTTTACGTTGAAGTTCAAATTCCGCGCCAGCGACAGCGCCTTAAGAAAAACCTCCGGCATGATCACGGCGCTTCCCAAGTTCAAAATCACCCCGCCTTCAAGCCGGGAAACGGATGCGGCAAAGATGCGGAAATCCCTCAGCGACGCATCGCCGATGTCCGCCCCGACGGCGCTGGGATGCTGATGTACGATATCCGTCCCCAAAGCGACGTGAACCGTATAAGGAATATTCAGCCGGGCCGCCTGGACCGAAAGGCAGAGGCGGTCGTAAGGAGCCCGTTTTTCCGCCAGCAGAGCGCCAAGAGCCTCGCCCAAACCTTCTTTGCCGAGACGGGCGCGGGAGGCGGCGTGATTCAACACGTCCGCCGTATCCGCCGCCATGCCGAAAGAGCCGTCTTCAATCTGCGCGGCCACGTCTTCCGAAGTGCGACCGCACAACGCCAACTCGGTATCGTGGATGGCGGCGGCGCCGTTCGACGCGAAATGCGTGATAAAGCCGTCTTTCGCCAGATCCAGCAGAAAAGGAATACACCCGCACTTGACGACGTGGCCGCCGAACATGGCGATCACGGCGCGGCCGTTTTTTTTCGCCTGCACGATCGCCGCGGCGACTTCGAGAAGGTCTTTGGCCTTCAGGACGTTCGGAAGGCCGAGAAAGAATTCCCCCACGCTCATGCCGTGGCGGTAGGCTTTCCCTTCGATCGCCGCAGTGACAAGAGAAGGACGTTCTCTTGCCTGATACGTTTTTGCCTTGGTCGGATCCAACTCCATAAAACGGCTCATTGCCACGCCTCTTTCATCATATCGGTAAAAATCACGTCGAGCGCGGTTATGATTTCTCACAAGGCGAACCGCGCCCATCCGGCAAAATCAGCAGAATTCCCCAAAAACACCAGAACATCACCGACGTATCGCGGCGTCCCATGAGAACGTCGGCGGTCAGCGCGTAGGCCAGCACGGTCAACAGCAGGATGAAAAGGGCGACGCCCCACGGGAAGGACCGTCCGTTCTCCGTTCGCGCCAGCCGGAAAGCTTTCTTCAAAGAGACGGCATACGCCGCCAGAAAAAGCACGAGCCCGGGGATCCCGGCAAGATAGGCGACGTTCAGAAACGTCGAATGCGGGTGCATGCCGTTCGCCTGATACTTCAGCCCCAACTCGTCGGCTTTCGTTCGGAAAAGTTCATGATACAGGCGCAGAAATTTCTCTCCGCCCCATCCTGTAATGGGACGCTTCCGGATCAGATAGGCCGAGGCGTTCCAGATCTCGTTGCGGTACGTCGTAAACGCTCCCATGTCCCGCATCGACGTAACCTGCCGATATTCCGTCGCGATTTTTCTCCACAGGCTGCCTCCGGAACGAGCGTTGATCGCGACACAGGCCAGCACGAGCACGACGGCTCCGCCTACGAGAAACGAGATCCCGATCTTCTTGAATTTGAAAGTCCAGTAGAGCAGAAAACATCCGCCGATCGCCGCGGCCATCCATGCTCCCGAAGAAAAAGATAAAAAAACGACAAGACACGCGGGAACAACGATAAGCACGCGCCGGACAAGTCCTTCGGCGCACCAGAACGCATAGCAGACAAGGGGCGGCAGCAGCAGCAGGCCGAGCAGCCCCAGATTATTCCCGTTCTCCAAAGAACGATTGGGGAAATAGCCGATAAAGCCCAATTCCCGCAGCAGGTTTCCAAAGAGAATCAATACGCTCGCCCAGACAAAAAGACGCATCATTTTTCGGCGGCTCATCTCGCGAGTCAGGAAACGCGCCGCAAAATACATGCCGAGGAAAACTTCCCAAAAGATGGTGACATTTCTGCCGTAGCCGTCCACATCATGGAACGTCAAAAGCCCCGCGGCAGCACTCCAGAGGCATAACGCCAGCCAACATCCAAGGACGATTTTCCCGGTTCGGTCCAGATTCTTCAAGCGGAAAGGCACATGATATTTTATTCTGCCGACAGTCATCAGGATCAGACACAGTGCCCATAAAACATAGTGGACGACGGGTCCTAAAGGAGACAGGCACACGGAGACCGCATATAAAATTACGAGAATATTCTCGATGGCGTCTGCTTTGGAGCTCTCTTTCGTCATTTCAACTCTTCTTTCCGGTGCGAAGGGTTCGCTCATTTGAAATCTGCAACGTCCTTTTGTAGAGCGCCACGGTCTGAACGGCGATCCTGCTCACGCTCACTTCCGCCGCGCTCTTCGACGCGTTTTCCGAGAGCTTGCGGCGCAAAGAGGGATCCATCCCCCGCATCATCAGAACGCTCAAAAACTTCATGTCGGACGGGCGGAACAACAGGCCGTTCTCTCCGTCTTCGACAATGTCCAACGTGCCCCCGATATCCGTAGCGATCGGCACGACCCCGGCCGCCATCGCCTCGATGAGCATCAGGCTGAACCCTTCCGGCTTTTTCGAGGTCTGCACGAAAAGGTCAGCCGCCCACAGCCACGGCCTGACATCGGCCGCAAAAGGGAAAAAACGCACACGGTGTTCCAATTCCAAAAGGCGGGCCAGTTCTTTCAGGCTCGCTTCCTCAGGGCCGCTGCCGACAAGCCAAAAATGCGCCTTCACATCCTTTGGCAACAGCGCCACGGCGCGCAGATAATCGTCCCACGCTTTCCAACCGACAAAACGCCCCATTCCCAAAATCACGGTTTCATCGCCGCGAACGGAAAGCTGCCGGCGAAACTGTCGGCGCACCTCGGCATCGCGAACGTATTTTTCGGATAAAACGGGATTGAGAATCGTCTCCGTAAGAAACGCGCGCTTTAATTTCAAGCTCCTGATATGCTCCGTAACGGCTGACGAGCAGCCGATCACGACGTCGGAGTGGCGATAGTATTTCGCTTTCGGATATTTGTCGAACGTCGACACGACGGGAACGTCCTTCCTCAGTCCCCAATAGCCGCCGATCGCCGCGGCCGCAGAGAGCCTCGTATGGATCAGCTCCGGCTTCACGCGATCGATAAGACGCCCCACGCCATAGGCGACGGCGGGCAGCCACTGCGCAACGGGAACGTACGTGGAATGTTCGATGTTCTCCCGTGCCAATCCGGCCGCCAAAGTGCCGCCGCCCCGGCAGATCACGTGGTTCTCGACGCCGCACTTCTCCAGTTCCTTCAGCAGTTGAATCCATGGCACCATCCAGGCCAAGCGGTTCTCGTCAACGTAATGCAGGACTCTCATAGCATGTTATACCCTCTCAGTCATGCGTTTGGACCGGCCGTAAGAAAACTACGAATCGGTTTGCGGGAGAAAACGGGTTCATGACGACTGCTTCTTCATTTCTCGGCACATGGAGCGTTTAAATTTTGATATATCGCAAGCAATTTCCCGGCCATCTGCGCTTCCGTCAAAAGGACGCTTTCATCAAACTTTGGCGCAGCCTCGAGACAACCGCTCAGGACACGCCGTAAACTGCACGTCCATGCCGATATCTCCGAAGGCGGTAAAAGCTTTTCCCCTTCGAGGGCCAGCTCGCAAATCGCAGGCAGATCCGAGGCAAGCACAGGCACGCCCATTTTCACGGCAAGCATCAGCGTCAGCCCCATCCCTTCGGAAAGAGACGGCAAAACATAACAGCTACATTTCAGGAGCCTTTCGATAATATCCTCTTTATATCCCGTAAATTCAACCTGAGGAGCGACGTCCAAACTGACGGCGCGTTCTTCAAGCTCTCTTTTCTGCGGCCCGTCTCCGACGATCACGAATTTCCAACGGCGTATTCCTTCTTGTTTTAACAGCGCCAGAGCCTGCAAAACGGTGTCGATTCCCTTCAAACGAGTCAGACGCCCAACGGCAAGGATCACCGGCGTGTCTCCGTCGCGAGGGCGCCACTGCGGCACGCTTTCGGGCAAACCATTGTAAATAACCTCGCTGTTTGCAGGAATGTATTCGCTGAGATCGTCCTTTACCGCTCGGCTGACGCAAATGACCTTATCGGCCCTTTTCAGCGGATACAGTCCTAAATTATGGCTGTATACCGCGTGAGCGGTATACAGCCACGGGACATGGGCCAAAGAGCTGGCCCAGTTGGCGATCCACGCCGGCACGCGGGAGTGCGCGTGAATGATCTGCCAATGCTCCTGTCTGACCCATTGGGCAACTTTTACCGCGCTGTACAGTCCCGTCAGCGGATTTTTTTTGTGCACGGGAAGATGGCGCACCAGCACTTTCGGGTCGAGCTGGCGTTCCATCTGCCCGCCGGCCGAGATCACCATGACCTCGTGCCCCTTTTTGACAAGTTCGTTCGAGAGGTCGATCACGTGCCGTTCGACGCCGCCGATCTGGAGTTCGGGGAGGATGTGGACGATTTTCATGGCAGCCATCTGTTCAGAATCCACCTCGCGGCTTTTTCGGCTTCGTTGAAGCCGCTCATCCCGTCAAGCGGCCGGCCGAGGAAATGACGAAGATCGTCGTCCAGATTGCGGGGGGTGACCAGGCACAGATAATTCTGGTTTTCGAAATCCTCGATCATTCTGTCGAAACGGGGGACGCCCCAGAGGCACCGGGTGGAGAGCAGCCGGGCGTCCACGAGCCATTCCGTCACTTCCTGCAGAAGCCGTTTGACGCCGTGGTGATGGCCGACGGTGATGACCGCCGTTTGCACGCCGGCGGTGACCGCTTCGGAGATCATCGAAACGGAGTCTTCGGTGCAGAAGACGCGCGAGCAGTGGCCGAGAATGCCGGGGACGGGATTTCTGGAATCCTGCGAGGCCAGCAGCAGCATCCGCACCACGCTGGTGTCCCCGCAGAGCTTGGAGATCGCCATCTCCGTCGCCGCCTGCGTGCGGCGCGAGGTCGTGATATACAGGTCGACGTTGGCGTCGGCGGCGGCGTCGAGCAGCGTCGGCAGGACTTTGTTCACCCAGAGGGGGGCGATCGAATAGTTCAAATCGTCGCCGCCGATGAGGATCCCCCACGCGTCTTTCTGATGCGGGGGATAATCGCTCAGCAGTTCCCGGCTTTGGCTCTCCAAAAGTTCCGGAGAAATGGAATTGGGGGCGCCCAGCGTGGCCAGAACGTTGCCGCCGCGGCGCCCGTCATGTTTGGGCACGACCGCCATATCGAAAGGCTTCGTGCCCAGGACGGAGGGCGTCATCACCATGCAGCTTTTCCCGTTGAATCTTTTGGCGAGAGCCAAACAATACGGCGCGGCCGTGCTTCCCGCGGAAAGGAAAAGGAGCGAACGCCGCTCCGGATTCAGCATGGCGACACGGTCAAGAAGTTCCTTGCCGCCGGCTCTCAAAAGCCAACGTTCCGCGCCCTGCGGAGACGCTTTGGGAAGGCGCCGGGCCCGCAGTTTGAGAGCTTTGATCCGCGCCGCTCCGTTTAAATGGGGAATGTCGAATTCCACCGCTTCGAAATCGGCGAGCCTCTGCATGCGGTCGCGTATTCCCCGGCTCTGGACGATATGTCCGCGGGTATTCTCGTTAAGAAGTATCAAAAGCGGTTTCAGATCCATTTTTATAAATCTTCCTTTTGACGGAATTCGCTGACGACCAAGGGGCGAAGCTGTTCCAAAGGACGCCCCGTCTCCCGGGAAATGCGCTTCAAATCTTCGTACTCGGCCGTGACGCGGACGATTTCATCGCCCCAGCGCGACAATTTCATCGACACCGGGCCGACGGAACTTTCGAATCTCTGGATGCGGCGCTTCAGGGTCATGCGGTTGACTTCGCTCCAGCGCAGGCCGATCGTCGTGCTGTAGCGCAAAATGATTTCGCCGAGCTTTTCCCTGTCGGCAGGACTGGAAACGCACGTCAGTCTCACCGCCGGACGCATTTTTTTCATCAGTATGGGCGTAAAAAAGACGTCCAGCGCGCCGCACGCGAAGAGGCGCTCTTCCAGATTCTGATAATCCTGCGGGTTCATGTCGTCGATATTCGTTTCCATGACGACGATTTTCCCCGTCAAATACGGAAGAGCCGCTTCGTCGTCCTGCTCGAGCACCATGACGTGCAGCGCTTCATCGCTTCCCGGCGAAGAGTCTCCCCCGCAGCCGCCGGCGATCAGCCTGCCTGCCGGAAGGGGCGCGGTGGATGCGGAGAGGGCTTTGAGCAGCAGGGCGCCGCTTAACGTTGTCCGTTCATGTTCCCCTTCGCGGGCGAAAACGGTCATTCCCTTCAAAAAAAGCGAAACCGGCGCGGACACGGCGCTCCGTCCTGCCCCGCTCACGCGGCCGCCGACGTTGATCGGCGAGGAATAGACGGAATCGACCTGGAGCGTCTCCAAGAGCGCGAGCGCCCCGACAATTTCGAACACGAGGCGGGCGTCAAGGAGAGGCGCTCCGCCTTCGTCGCCGCGGAAAACGCAGCCCACGGTTTTTAAATCGTTGAAGGCCGAGAACGCGCGCTCCTTCATCTCCGGCAAAAGTTTCGACTCGTCGAGGAGCGTCTCTATTTCCGCGAATCCGAGATCCTTGCGGCCGGACGAAACCGGTTCCGCCTCGATGCCGGTCCAGCCGTTCCGGCGCGCCGGCCCGACAGTCCACGCGCAGCCGTGGCGACGAAGCCACGACATCCGCCGCTTGAATTCGTCGGCGTCTTCTTTTTTCAAATCAAGCAGGGCCCCGATCAATCTGCTTCCGGAGATGCCTGCCGTGCAATCGATATACAGAGTTTTCATTTTTTCTCCTCGAACGGGGATATCGATACGAAAAAAAGCCAGTCCGAATAACGCAGACTGGCTTTTATTATATCCGATTATTGCGGATTTTGTTCAGATTTTTTCGCTCATCAGCTTTCTCGCCAGCTCCAAATCATGAGGCGTGTTGATTCCCACGCCGCGGTCGGGATACGCGGAAACGGCGACGGCGATGTCGTAGCCATGTTCCAGCGCGCGAAGCTGCTCGAGACTCTCCGCTTCGGCAAGCGGCGTTTCCGCAAGGCGCGAATAAACGGGCAGAAAATCCTTGCGATAGCCGTAAATGCCGATATGCTTATAAACGACGGACGTTCCGCAGCGCGCGAAGGGGATGACGCTGCGGCTGAAATACAGGGCTCGGCCTTTGCGATCGACGACGACCTTGACGTTGTTCGGATCGGCCGCTTCTTCCGCGGACGAAAAAGGAGCGGAAAGCGTCGCCATCGGCGCGTCGGCATGGAGCAGAACGCCGGCGAGCTGATCGATCACGCGCGGGTCGATCAGCGGCTCGTCGCCCTGGATGTTGACGACATAATCGCATTCCACGCGCGCGGCGACTTCGGCGACGCGGCTGGTACCGTTGGGATGGTGGGAAGACGTCATCACGGCTCGGCCGCCGAAAGCGGCCACGGCGCTCATAATCCTCTCGTCGTCGGTGGCGACGATCACCTGAGCCAAAGAACGGGCTTTCAGGCACCGCTCATAGACGTGCTGGATCACGGGTTTGCCGCAAAGATCGGCGAGCGGTTTGCCGGGCAGGCGGCTGGAGGCCCAGCGGGCCGGAATGATTCCGATCGTTTTCATTTTACAGCCTGAACGTCAGGGCCTTGGCTCTGATCGCCTCGATGTTCAGCGGTTTGACGTTGCTGACGATCCACTCGCGCATGGCTTTGCCCTCGGCGGTTTCTTGTTTGTAACTCATGAAATCGAGTTCGACGCCGAGCGCGTCGGCGACGCCGACGGCCAGAACCGGCCAGACTTCGCCGATGTCGCCGATCAGCGGGATGCTCCCCTCGTGGCGCGCGAAAGCCGACATCTCCATGCGGAAAGGGATGCCGGAAATTTTCGTTTTCGGCAACCCCTTGGCAATGGCCTCCTGCATTTGCGCCTGAGAATCGCAGGCCCGGCGCAGATTTTCGTCGAGGTCGAGACGGATCAGCGTCTTGCCGCGCAGGTTGTAAGTGTGCATGCCGTTCCACCAGGCCCAGATGCCGTGTCCCGTGTACTTCTCGAACGGACCGTCGTGAAGTTCCTGCGAAAGGGCGATGGCCGACTCGATGATGACGTCCGCGTCTTCGAGCATGCGGGCGACGCGCATGCAGCGCTGGCGGATCGGGATGCTGTCGCCGATGCACGAACCGATGTTGCCGCCGCCGACCATCTGCGGCAGGCTGACCAGCACGGGAAGATTTTTCGCCGCGCCGACGCCCAGCATCGTGCGGCGGTCGCAGCCCCAGCCCGCGACGACTTCGAACGGAAGCGCGTAGGTGCGGGCGATGTCGCAGATTTCGGAAGCGACGTGCTCGTTCCAGTAGCCCATCGGATAGGCCATGTTGCCGGCCGCTTTGACGACTTCGTGTCCGGCAACCTGGTCTTTTTTGGCGAGTAGCGCGTCGTCCAGGACGATCTGTTTTTTCAACGCCGCCAGCTCGTCGGGTTCCATGCAGGTGAACTCGAAGACGTTGCCGCGCGGCATGTCCTCGGGATCGAAGCCCAGCTCGTCGGAACTGACCATTTTCACCCGGTCGAGGGCCCCCGCCATTTCGTGCCCGACGACCGCCGAACTTGTGGTGACGCCGTCGATAATACCCTTGTCCATCAGTTCCGCGATCAGCGTCGTCACGCCTTCGTGGATGTTTGGGCCGCTGCCGCAGGCGACGACGATCTTGCCGCCGTTCTTCTTGACCTCGGCCATCTTTTCCGTGGCCTTTTTGATGCCGGCCTGCGTGCGCTCGTCCTGACGCTCAAAAAAAGTTTTCAGAAGTTCTCTGTGAATCAGTGCCATATTGCCCCTTCTTCCTTAACGCTTACAGACGTTTTTTCCGGACAATTCCCGCGCCGGAACTCCGTTATCAAATCCCAGCTTCGCCGGGACGCGCCGCTCAGGGCGGCGAAAAATTCCCGACTCTCCCGGTCGAAGTCGGAATTGTCGTGTGACAGGACGCCGTCGAAAAAATCCCTCATTTCCCGCGCGTCGCGCACAATGGCGCAGAGCCCCGTTTTTTTGAGCGCTTCCGTCGCTTCCGCAAAATCGCGGTAGTCAGGCCCCTGACAGAACGGAACGCCCCAGATCGCCGGCTCCATGATGTTCTGGCCGCCCTTGGGAACAAGCGAGCCGCCGAGAAACGCCGCTTTCACGTATCCGTAAATCGGGAAAAGCACGCCGATACGGTCGACAATGAGAACATTCCAGCCGCTGCGCGCCTTCGACATCAGCTCAACTCTGCCGAGCTTTCTCGCGGACGCTTTGTCCAGCAGCGCGCGTCTGCGTTCGGGATGCCGCGGCACGACGACGAGTTTCAGGCTGGGATGGACCTTCAACAGCTCCGCGTAGGCGTCGAAGACGATCTCTTCTTCCCCTTCGTGGGTGCTTCCGGCAAGGATCAGCGGTTCTTTGCCGGCAAAAATCTCCCTCAGGCCGGCGCCGTCGGCCGCATTTTTGCGGGCGATCAGCGCGTCCACTTTGCAGTCTCCGGTCACCTTCACCCGGTCCGGTTCCGCGCCCAGGGCGATAAAACGATCCCGATCCGGCGCGGAACGAGTCATGATCAGAGAATAACGGCGAATGACCCGCTTCCAGAAAAAGCGCAGACGCCGGTATTTTCGAAAGCTCGATTCCGACAGTCGGCCGTTGACGAGAAAGGCCGGGATCCGGCGTTTCCGAAGCTGGAAGAGCATTTCCGGCCAGATCTCCGTCTCGATCGTGATGTAGGCGGCCGGACGCAGAGTCGCCAGCGCTCTTTTGAGAACGCTCGGCGAATCCCACGGATAATAAATATGCCGGACGAGATCGCCTGCCAGCCGCGCCGCCATGGCCCGGCCGGTCTTCGTGATCGTCGAAAGGAGAATGGGCATATCCGGGTTTCGCCGTTTGATTTCCATGACAAAGGGATAGGCCGACTGCACCTCGCCGACTGAAACCGCGTGGATCCACAGAGCGCCCTTGGGCAGATCTTCGGGATAGCGGCCGTACCTCTGTCCGTTGCCCTCGTCGTATTTGCGATTCAGAAACGGGCGCGCGACAAAAAACAGGAGCTCGGAAACACAGCCGTAAAACGACATGGTCAGGCGACGCCGCTTTGAAGCAGCTCGTGAATGTGCACCATTCCCACGGGGCGACGGTCCTTGTCGACGACGATCAGGACGGAAATCTCGAGTTTTTCCATGATGTGCACTGCTTCCGCGGCGAGCGCTTCGGGAACGATGGTCCGCGGCGAGCCGATCATCACGTCTTCGACTCTGCGGTCCAGACAACGGATCCCCTCTTTAGCGATCAGCCGCCTCAGATCGCCGTCGGTGAAAATGCCGACGAGAAAGCCCTTGTCGTCGACGACGCTGGTGGCGCCGTAATTTTTGCTGGTGATCTCGAACAAGGCATCCTTGACCAGGGTTTCGTGCGAGACGACCGGCAGGGAACCGCTCGTGTTCATCACGTCGCACACGCGCAGCAAGAGCTTCTTCCCCAGCGAGCCGGCCGGGTGGAACAGGGCGAAATCCTCTTTTTTCAAACCGCGCAGCAGCGTCACCATCGCTCCCAGCGCGTCGCCGATGGCCAGCTGCAGGGTCGTGCTGCTGGTCGGCGCCAGATTGAGCGGATCCGCCTCGCGTTCGATCGCAGAGTTCAGGAAAATATCCGCCCCCAGCGCCAGCGGTGAAGCGGCGTCGCCCGAAACGGCGATGACCGGCGCGCCGATGCGGCGGAAAAACGGCAGCAGGGCGACGACTTCCGCCGTCTTGCCGCTGTTGCTGATCAGCAGCGCCACGTCTTCGTGTCGGACCATGCCGAGATCGCCGTGCGCCGCCTCGCTGGCCTGAAGGAAGAAAGAAGGAGTTCCCAGGGACGAGAGCGTCGCCGCGATCTTGCGGCCGATATGGCCCGCCTTGCCGATGCCGGAGACGACGATCCTCCCCTTGCAGGCTTCCAGCAGACGGGCGGCCCGTACGAGTTCCAAGCCGAAGCGATCGGCCGCGCGGACAAGTTCTTCCGCCTCGTGCCGCAGCACCTGACAGCCCGCTTCGAGGAGTTTTTCGTCCGAAAGTTTTTCCGGCTGCCGGTCCGACGGCAGCGTCATCGAAACGTCGTTCATCGTTCGCACCAGTCCAAGGACACAGGGCCAATGCCGTTTCTGACAAGGCGGTCGATGGCGCGGACCTGTTCGAGAAAACCTTCCAGAAGATCCAGCGGCACCATGTTCGGCCCGTCGCTCATCGCTTTTTCCGGCTGCGGGTGGACTTCAAGGAACAGCGCGTCCACGCCGATGCCGACGGCCGCGCGGGCCAGAGGCAAAGCAAAGCGCCGGTCGCCTCCGGAACTGCCGCCCATGCCGCCGGGCATCTGCACGCTGTGAGTGGCGTCGAAAACGACCGGCGCGCCCAGAGAACGCATGATCACAAGGGAGCGCATGTCGACGACCAGCTGGTTGTAGCCCATCGTCGTGCCCCGCTCGCACAGCATCACGCGATCGTTGCCGGCTTCCGTCAGCTTGCCCAGCACGGGCTTCATGTCCCAGGCGGAAAGGAACTGCGCCTTTTTGACGTTGACCGCCCGTCCGGTTTTGGCGGCGGCCACCAGAAGATCGGTCTGGCGGCACAAGAACGCGGGGATCTGCAGCACGTCGGCGACTTCCGCGACGGGAGCGGCTTGCCACGGCTCGTGAATGTCCGTCAGGATGGGCGCGCCCAGTTCGGCTTTTATCTGCGCCAGCCATTGCAGCCCCTTCTCGATGCCGGGACCGCGGGGGCTGGAGATCGAAGTGCGGTTCGCCTTGTCGTACGAGGCCTTGAAAATGTAATTGAGCCCCAGCTTTTCGCACAGGACCTGAGTTTTCCTGCCGACTTCCAGCCCGAGCTCCAGACTTTCCAGGGCGCAGGGGCCTGCAATCAAGGTGAGCCGGTCGCCCCCGACCACAAAATCTCCAATTTCTATCTTCTTCATCGCCCTTCCCTCCCTTGGCGCAAAACGCTGTCATCGATCGAATTTCACTCGCTTGCTCAATTCGTCGTAAACAAAAGCCCTTTTCTTCCAGCCCAATTGCTCCGCGGCATAATTCAAAACGGCGTCGAGCGCTCCCGATTGGCCTAAGCGCCGGCGCCCTTCCGAACTCATATAAGCCAGTCGCTCGGCGTCGGCCAAGAGATCGACCGCCGCTTCCGCGAGGGCATCCGCATCGGGTTCCACCAAAAGTTCGGAGTTCCCGAGGAGTTTTTTCTGCACCAACTTCCCTTTTTCAATGACCGACAGAACGGGAACGCCCAAACCGGCGCAGACCTGATTGGCCGTTCCGGCCAGCCCCAGCAGAAGTTCGGCTCCTTGCGCCGCGTCCGCGACCTCGCCGCGGTAAATAACAATATCCAGCCGGCCGCGGCGAAGATGGAGGCCGTCGAACTCCCAGCCGACCGCCGTTTTCGCCAGCGTATCGATATCAATGCTGGGCGCGGGGACCATCACGGCCGCGATCGAGCAACGTTCGGAAATTTTGCTGAGGGCGCGCAGCAACAGGCTCAGATCTTTGTATGCCCGTTCCCGGCTGCCGGGCAGCACGAGAAGCCGGCGCCCTTCGCCCCACGGGACGGTCCCTTTAGTATTATCACAAGAAAGGTCCATGATTGGATTTCCTTCGAAGACGGCGGCAACGCCGCTTTGACGTAATTCGACCGCCGTTTCTTCGTCGCGGGGCCAGACCTTCTTGCAGCCTTTTCGGTACAAAAAACTTTCCAGCTTCCAATGGCCGCTGATAAATTTCGTTTTCGCCGTTGCCACCATGAGGGCCTTTTTCCCCTGCCCCCATAAAGTATGGCAGAGGAGGTACGCATCGCCGACGCAAAGAACCGTGCGACAGCTGCTGCGCAACTGATCCCACGCAGACAGCTGACGGGAAATTTGCCGAAAAAGCCCGGCCTTGATCTCTTGATAAAGGTCATGCAGGTGATATTTTATAATTCCGCCGCTCGGCGATTCCGAAAGAGGCGGCAGGATCCTGACGCCGATCTTCTTGTAAGGAATCCCCGATCCCACAAGCGGAAAAGCGCAGACCTCCGCCTGCGGAAATTTCCGCGCCGCTTTGCGCGCGAGCTTGGCCCCGATGGCGTCTTCGCCGTACCCGTTCGACGCGACGACAATCCGGGGACGGAGCGCCTGAACGACGACGTCCCAGAATCTGGAGGACTCTTCGACAACCGCGCTTATTCTCGGCACGTAAAGCGGGACGCGGGGAACGTATCCCTGCGGCAGATTGAATATGTCTTTTTCCGTGCAGCATATGGCTTTGCCGCCGGATTTTTGAGCCGTATCTTCAATCTTCTGCAAATCGTTCGCATCGTAGTGATGATGATCCTTAAATTCGAATTCGCGGAGTATGGTCGCGCCGCTTGTGACGATCGTATTTCGAAAGCTGTGCGGATTGCCGATCGCGGAAAAAACTACCAGAGAGAAGGCCGCCATGTTTTCCCCGACGGGAATGAACCGCCTTCCATCCCATCGCTCCCAGGCGGGATCAGCCAGTCGCGAATAAAATATGCGCTCTTCCGGAACCCAGTGGGAGATCCTCTCTTTCAGACGCCGCAAAGCCTCCGGCGACGTCTGATCCGATTTGGAAATGACGACGGCGTGGGCCCGCGACAAAGAACTGGGGAGTTCGCGCAAAATGCCGTTGGGCAGGGACGTTCCATTGCCGAACGGACAGGTGGCGTCGACAAGAACGATATCGACGTCACGGACCATCCTGCGATGCTGAAACGCGTCGTCGGCGACGACGATATCGATGTTGTGATTCAAAAGCGCCGCCACGTCCGCCATGCGGTCGCTCGAAACCGCCACCGGTATGTCCGTCAGCCGCGACGAGAGCAGAAGCGGTTCGTCTCCGACGACGCTTCTGTCGCCGTGGCCGTTCAAAACGACGACCGGCGTGGACGTTGTGCCGCCGTAGCCTCGGCTGACGATCCCCGGCTTCAGGCCCCAGCGGGACAGCTGCTCGGCGATGAATTCGACGAAAGGCGTTTTGTTGGTCCCGCCGGTCGTGAGATTCCCGACGCTGATGACAGGCAGCGGCGGTTCTTCCGAAGCGTAGATGCCATGATCGTAAAACGCCCGCCGTGTTCTGACGATGACGGAGCCCAGCCATCCCAGCGGTTTCAAAATCACCCACGGCGATACGTTTTTTTCTCCGTGGGAATAGGCAAGATAGGACTTCGTGAGAAAGTTCATGGACGGCCGGCTCCGTATTGAAGCGAAAAGAGTTTTTGATAGGCCCCGTTTTTCCTAAGGAGCTCTTCGTGAGTCCCCTCTTCGACGATATGCCCGTTCTCGAGGTAAAGGATGCGATCTGCGTTGATGATCGTCGAAAGACGGTGAGCGATGACAAACGACGTGCGCCCCTCCATGGCGCGGTCCATCGCTTCCTGGATCTGCCGTTCCACGGCGGCGTCGAGCGACGAAGTGGCCTCGTCGAGGATGATGATGCGGGGATTGCGGACGATCGCCCGCGCGATGGCGATCCTCTGGCGCTGGCCGCCGCTGACGGTGACGCCGCGGATCCCCACTTCCGTCTCGTATTTCTCGGGGAGAGAATCGATAAATTCGGAGATGCCGGCGATAGCGGCCGCTTCTTCGATCTCGCCTTTTTTCGCCGCGTATCCATAGGCGATGTTGAAGGCGATGGAGCCTTTCATCAGAACCGGATCCTGCGGCACCACGCCGATCTGAGTGCGAAGGCTTTTGAGATCGACGGTCCTGACGTCGTATCCGTCGATGAAAACCGTTCCCCTCTGCGGATCGTAAAAGCGCTGCACCAGATCGACGAGCGTCGACTTGCCGGCGCCCGTCGCTCCGACGACGGCGATTTTCTCGCCGGGGCGAACCGTCAGATTCAGATCTTTCAAGATCCACTGTTCCGGCTCGTAGCTGAACCATACGCTTTCAAAACGCACTTCGCCTCGCAGGCGCTTCAAAACGACCGCGCCGGGCGGCGTCACGACCCGGTCGTCGTTGTCGAGAAGGCTGAAGATCCGTTCCGCCGCCGCGAAACCGAATTGGAGCTGGCTGACGGCGCGCGTGAAATTGTTGATCGGCGAGGCCAAAAATCCCAGCGACCCGAGAAAGGCGATCAGTTCGCCGGGCGACATGACGTCGCCCAGCACCTGGCGGCCTCCCAGCCAGAGGATCAGAGCAAGCGCCACAATGAGGAGGACCTCGACGGCGCCGTTCAGAGCCGCGTTGACCTTGACGCCCTGAATGATGACGTCAAAATTCTGCCGGTTGCTTTCTTCGAAACGGGAAAGTTCCAGCTCCTCCGTCGCAAAAGCCCGCACGATGCGAATCGCCGAAAGCGCTTCCTCGGCTACCGCAGAAAGTTCGGCGACACACTGCTGCATATGGCGCCCAACCCTGCGGAGGATTTCCGAAGCGCTCTTCAGCACGAGAACGACGACCGGCAGGATCAAAAGCGTATAGAGCATCAGCTTCCAGTTCAGATAGAGGCAATAGGAAAGCATCGCCGCGCACGAGACGCCTTGAACGACAAGATCCACAGCCACGTTCGTGACGGTCATCTGCAGCATGTTGGCGTCGTTGGTGACTCGCGACAAAAGCTCGCCCACGCGCTTGTCGTTGATGAACTTCAGCGACAAAGTCTGCAGATGAGCGTAAGCGGCGACCCGCATATCCATGACGACCTTTTGCCCGACCCAGCCCATCAAATACTTTTGGCCGTAAGTAAACGCCGCCTTGAAAACAAAGAGTATGACGAGCGAGACGACCAGCACGTTCAGCATCGCGTAATCCTTGCGGATCAGCACGCCGTCGACGACGTTCTTCATCAGCCAGGCGGGGATCGCCGCGCAGAGCCCGGCGCCGACCATACAGACAAAAGCGCATCCCAATTTTGCCCTGTAAGGCAAAAGGAGTGCCAACAGTCGACGATAGAGAGGCTTACTTCCTTTCTCTTTCATGATCGGCTGCCATCCTTTCGAGAATGTTGCAAATCTTCGCCGGAGCGCCGGGAACGACCGCGGCGGCAAGCTCGTGCAGACGTTCCCTCTGCGTCTTGAGCGCTTCCGGAGCCCGCAAAACCTCGGCAATCTCATCGGCAAGCCGCGAAGCGCTGTATTCGCCGATGAATTCGGGAACAAAACTCTCGTTCACGAGCCTGTTGGGCCACGACATCTTCCCGATATGCCTGGGAATCGCTTTTCGAATGATCTGTTCCCTCAGCGCGCCGCCGAACCAGGGGATGCGGTCGAGCATGCCGACCAGCCCGGCGATGGGCATTTGCCGCAGAAAAGAAAAGGGGACTGCCACCACAAATGGCTGCTTGCAGTACATCAGCTCCAAGGTATTCGTCCCGGGCTGCGTCAGAGCAAGATCGGCATCTCGAATCCCCGCGGGGGTCGTTCCCGTCCAGACTGAAAAACCGCTTTCGCTCCAGAGTCGAGACTCGCTCTCCTCCGAAAATGGCGACAGGAGAACCCTCAATTCGATCTCGGGATCGATTTTCAGCAAATGCGAACGGAAATCTTTCAGAAAAAAAAAGGCTTTGCGACGGATGTTCGGCCGGCTGCCGGGAAAAATCGCCAGCCGCTTGCCCTGAGGCGCGCGCCAGCTCTCGGGAGTTCCCGGATCGAGACTGTCCAGCACCAGATCCCCGACAATTTCCAATCTCTCGGAACTGAATAGCCCCGGGCGGGACGTCAGCACCTTTTCACAGCGTTTCATGCCTTTTTTGCGCCCGTAAGAATAGCAGGCCAGCGGGATACGCTGTCTCCACGCCAGAAGGCGCCCGAAAAACAAGTCGCCCCCCAGTTGCAGAACGGCGTCGTACTTTTCCGCCGAAAAAAAACATCGCAGGGCGCCGGCGGTCGTCCGGTGCCTCAATATCGTCGCGGGAAGCCGCGAAAGCGCGTTGATCTCCCGGCCTGAAGCGAAAGGACAGGGCAGGAGATGCACGTCCACCGTCCAATTTCTGCCGGAGGCTTCTTTGATGAGCGGCCGGCACCAGCCCCAGACCTCTCCCGGCCCGTTGGCCAAAAAAGCGACTCTCATGAATTCACCAGCTCGGAAATGGCTTCTGCCCAGCGTTGGATTGCCCCCGGCTCCCCCATCAGTCGCCTGTTCGACACAATCTGTTTATGAATGTCGTCACAGTAATTCTTGTCGTGAAGGTATAAATCGACATAATGCAGAATCCTATCGGCGCGCGCGTCGTCCTGCAGAAGCTCGGGAAACATCATTTTCTCCGCCAGCACGTTGGGGATGGAAACGAAGGGCGTATGCGTCAGCATTTTATAGATCCGCCATTCCAACGCGGTTCCCTTGTAAAGCACGATCATGTAGCGATTCAGCAACATCGCTTCGACGGCCGTCGTGCCGCTGGCGCCGATGACGAATTTCGAGGCGTGCATCAAATTGCGTCCGCTGATCTCCGTCGCTTCGATTCCGGCCTTGTTGTTCCTGACCATCGTCTTGCTGGCCTCGTCGAGCCCCGGGGCGATGGAGAACACGGGATGAAGCCCCGTTTCTTTCAATTTCAGCGCCGTCTCCTGAAGGACGGGAAGCAGCGTTTTTATTTCGGAACGGCGGCTTCCCGGCAGCAGGGCGACGCGCATCGCATCGTCCGGCAAAGAAGCGCCGACCGGGATGAATTTGTCGAGATCGTCGATCAACGGATTTCCGCACCAATAGCTCCGCACGTTCCATGCTTGCAGGGCTTTTTCTTCAAAATGAAACAGCGGCAGACAGAGATCGCAGTAACGTTTCAGATATTTCGCCCGGCCGCTGCGCCAGGCCCAGATCGTCGGCGGGCACACATAGACGACGGGGCCTTTATAGCCGAGGGCGCGGATTTTGCTCAGCAGCGGAATATGGAAATCCGGGCTGTCGACGACGATAACCGCGCGCGGCGCCCGTTTTACGACGGCCTCCGCCAGCTCTTTCCTCAACTGAAACAACGACGGCAGCGATTTGATGATCCGCCCCAGGCCGATGATGTGCAGGAGCGCGTTGTCCCATTCCTTGCAGATCCCTTCTGCAAGAGCGCCGCCCATTCCCCACAGCTGTTCGTGGGGAAGAATTTTGTGGAGCGCCGCGCTCAATTTGGCCGCATAGATATCGCCGGAAAGCTCTCCGGTGCTTATAAAAATCGACATGTGGCAACTCCCGTCACGCTGATTTCCAAACGCTCCGCCTCTTGCAGGAAAGCGTCCTTTTCCAACAACAGCACGCTGCCCGCTTCGATAAAAAGCCCCGTCAGACCGGAATCGGCCATGTTTCGCAGCGTCTGCACGCCGACGACCGGCAAATCATAGCGGCGGTCCTGATCTGCGCGCATCCCTTTCAGCAGAATCCCATGAGCGCTTAACGACGCCGCGCGCCGGACGGCCTCATCCGTGCCTTCCATCGCTTCTACGGCGACGACGGCGCGATTCGAAACGACAACGGACTGTCCGAATGAAAGCGGCAGCAGAACCCGCAGGATGCTCAGCCCATACTCGCAGTCCTGCAGCTGCTCCGCGTCGGGGACGGGACCGGCGATATGCCCCTCGGGCGCCAGGAGCTCCGGAATGACTTCCTCGTAGCTCATGACCTGGATTCCGAATTTTTCGATATACTTCACGACCCCGGCCAGCAAGCTGTGATCGTTGCGGTCCTGTACGGAAGAAAGGATGGACTTGGCGCCTCGGTCGAGCTTTTCCGCGGAGTAAATGTTCTTTTTGGGCACGCCGCCGGCCATCATCAAACGACGGATTCCCATCAGGCGCATCTTTGCGAGGATCATCGCGATCGCCATGGGATTGGCGATTTTCTGCACGGCGATGCCTTCTTCCAGATAGGGGGCGTCGTTCTCCGCCAGCAGATACACTTTCGGCGGCGGCGCCTTTTTTTTGATCATCGCCTTCAGGATCTCGAGGGGCAACGCGCCTTCTCCGGCGACGAGAGCCAGATGTCCGGCGTTCATCGGTCAGCCCTCCGGGCGAGAAGAAGCGCTCCGGCAAAAAACAGGATATTGGGCAGCCAGGCCCCGAGAACCGGCGGGATGTGTCCCGCCTGTCCCAAAGAACGCCCCATCGACATGACGACATAATAGACGAAGACGATCAAAATGCTTTGTCCGAAGCCGACGCTGGCGCCGCCCTTTCGCATCGGCCGCACGCCGAGCGCCGCGCCGATAAGCGCCAGGATCACGCATGCCCAGGGCACGGCCAGACGCAAATGAAACGCGACCCACAACGGCTCCAGACTCTTTCCTTGGGCTCTGAGGATTTCGATATATTTGATCAGTTCCAGACAGCTCATGTCGTCGGGTTTGGCGGTGGAGCGGGAGATCTGCTGGGGCGTCAGACGGATCGGAAGCGCCTGGCGCTTGAAATGCAGCGTCAGCTCAACGGTGTCCCTGCCTTTCACTTCGAACACGTCGCCATCGTCAAGATACCAGACGCCGTCGACCCACGTGCCCTTCCGGGCCGTCGTCAGCCGAACCAGATCGGCGCCCTTGAACTCCTGAACGACCACGTCGTCCATCGTTCCCGAACGGGCATAGAGTTTGTTGATGTAAACAATTCTTCTCAGCCCCTCGGACGAAGGATCGCTGCTCCGCAAAAACACCTGCTCCTTCAGAAGCGCGGGCTTTTCGCGAGCGACCTCGTAGCGCATCACGTTCTGCGCGGCGATCTTGCCAAGCGGCACGACCGTCTCGTTCAAGGCAAGAGAGAGCATCGTGACGCCGAGCGCCGCGACCAGAACGGGACGGCCGATGCGCGAAAACGAAATTCCGGCCGCTTTCAAGGCGACGATTTCGCTGTTGGCGGACATTTTGCTGAAGCCCAGAAGCGAAGCCAAAAGACAGGACATCGGCAGCGTCAGAACGACGACGGAAGGAAGCTCGTAGATAAAAAGACGGCCGGCGACGCCCAGAGAAACGCCTTGTTCGATGATGAGGTCGGCCAGCTTGAACAATAACCCGCCGGCGACCATAATCAACGTAAAGGCCATCACTCCGAAGAGAAATGGCCCCATCAGCTCTCTCATAATAAAACGATCCAACGTGCGAAAAGGTTTCATAAACTAGACCTCCTTCGCTTGTGCCGCAAGAACCATATCGGCAACCTCGCGGATGGCGCCGCTGCCGCCGCTGCGCTGCGTCACATACGAGGCGGACGCTTTCACTTCGGGGACGGCGTTCGCCACGGCGACTCCCAGCCCCGCCCAGCGCATGCATTCGCGGTCGTTGACATCGTCTCCGACGAAAATGACTTCTGCGGCGCTTATCCCCGCCTCGGCGGCGATTCTTTCTAAAACGGGCAGCTTTTCTGCGACGCCGTTGGCCAGAAAATCGACGTGCAGTTCCCGAGCCCTCAGCTCCGTCACGGCGGAAAAACGTCCGCTGATCCAGGCCACTTTGCCGCCCGCTTTGCGAAACAGCGCGATGCCCATTCCATCCTGAATGTCGAAGCGCTTGAACTCGTTCCCCGTCGCGTCGATGAAAACGCTGCCGTCCGTCAACGTTCCGTCGACGTCCATGGCCAGAAGACGGAACATCAGTCCTCGGATTTGCCTGCGCTGCTTGCAGGCCAGGGGCAGAAGCCTCTTTTCTTGTCGCCTTCCTTGAAGAAACGGATGATTTCTTCTATATCGGCGGATTTTGCGTCCTGCTTTTCGAGTTCGGCAAGAGCTTCGCGCATGGGCAACCCCGAATGGTAAATTTTTCTGTAGGCACGTTTTATTTCAAGACGGCGCTCGGACGAGAAGTTATTGCGACGCAAGCCGATAACGTTCAGGCTGTACACGCGGCACGCTTCCGCCCCGTTGACCAGCAGGAACGGCGCCACGTCCTGCGCCACGCGCGAGGCGCCGCCGATCATGCAGAACGAGCCCACACGAACGAATTGATGGAAGCCGGACATGCCGCCGATCACCGTTCCCCGCCCGATTTTCACATAGCCGGCGAGCCCGGATTTGCTCGAAATCGTCACGGAATCGGAAATCTGCACGTTGTGCCCTAAATGTACGCCCTCCATGATCAGGCAGTCATCGCCGACCGAGGTCACGTTCCCCTCGCCGGAAGCGCGATGGATCGTCACGTTTTCCCTGATGACCGACCGGTTGCCCACAAAGACCCAGCTGGTTTCACCCTTGAAGGCATGGTCCTGCGGTTCGGGGCCGATCACGGCATCCTCGAAGATCACCGCGTCCTCGCCGATTCGAGTGTAAGGGCAGAGGTGGACAAACGGCCGCAGAACCGTATTGCGCCCCACAGTCACATTCTCGTCCACAATGGAAAAGGGGCCAATCACGACGCCGTCGGCCAGTTCGGCGTGAGGCGAGACAATCGCAGTCGGATGTATTTGAATCCCCATTTTATTTTTCCCCTTCAGGTTTTTTGGTCAGCATAAAACCCAATTCGGCTTCGGCGACCGTTTTTCCCTCAACTTCCGCGTGGGCTTTGACCTTGCCCATTTTGCCGAAGATACGTCCCATCTCGGTATAGATCACAAGCTGATCTCCCGGCACGACCGGACGCCGGAACTTCGCTCTGTTGACCGTGGTCAGAAAAGCGATCGTGCCGCGCAGTTCGGGAATATTCAGCACCATCATGGCCCCGGCCTGGGCCATCGCTTCAAGGATCAGAACGCCGGGCATCACCGGCTCGCCGGGAAAATGCCCCTGAAAAAACGGTTCGTTGATCGTGACATTTTTAATGGCCACGACGCTCTTTCCGGGCACAAGCTCCTGAATGCGATCGACGAGAAGAAAAGGGTACCGATGAGGCACACACGACATGATTTCTCTAATATCCAACATAACGCCATCTCCTTACAGTCACTCACCTGTACCATGCTGCGCATATGGTTCCCCGACGCGTCGCCGTGAACAGGCAAAACTTGATGATCCGGATTTTCAAGCCGAGCCCCACTCGCGCGCGATACGGTCAATCAGTTTCTGATGCATGGCATGCCCCGCCCGTATCCCGATAAAATGGCCGACAACCGGCCGGCCGATAAGCGTCAGATCGCCCATCATATCCAGGATTTTATGCCTGACGAACTCGTCCGGCCGTCTCAAACCGCCGGGCGTCAAAATTTTTTGCCCGTCCACGATCAACGCCGTCTCCACCGTTCCGCCCAGCCCCAACCCCAGAGAACGCATGTGCGCCACTTCTTCGTACAGACAAAACGTTCGGCACTGTCCGAGCTCGGCAACAAAGTTGTCCTTTGTCGGCACGACGGTCGCGGCCTGAGTGCCGATAGCGTTGTCGCCGTATTCGATCACATAGGTGAAGCTCAGCCGGTCGGACGGCAGGACGGCGCATATTTTTTTCTCATCCTCGGAAGTCACGTACACCGGCGAGGAGACGCGCAGGTACGACGGCTCTCCGGGAAGCTCTTCAAGCCCCGCCTTCAGGATCTCCTCGCAGAAAGGAGCGGCGCTGCCATCGAGCAACGGCGTCTCGATTCCTTCGGGACAAAGGATAACGTCGTCAACGCCAAGACCGCGCAGCGCGCCGAGCACATGCTCTACCGTCATCACGCGGTTGGAATCAAAGGCGAGAATGGTTCCGCGCCCGTCGCCGGAATGTTTCGCGGCCTGGATCGGGAAACGCTTGCCGCCGAAAAGAAACACATACCCTTCGCCGCTGCCGGCCGGCAACAGCCTCATGGAAACGGGCGTGCCCGAGTGGAGCCCGACGCCCCGAAAACTAATTTCCCTTTTCAGCGTGTATCGACTCATGAGCGAGAACCTCTTCCAATTTCTTCAAACGCTTCATCATATCGGGAACGCGGCGCAGCGAGGCCTTGAAACGGAAATCTTCCATGTGGTCGGTGGCAGGATGTCCCGAGAGGATTTGCCCCGGCTTGGTATTCTTCATGACGATCCCCATTCCGGCGATCTGGGTGCCGCGGGCGACTTTTATATGGCCGTTCAAACCGCTGCGCGCGCCCATGATAACGCCGTCCTCGATGGTCGTGCTGCCGGCGACGCCCGACTGGCTGGCGATGATGCAGTTTTTCCCGACACGGCAGTTATGACCGATCTGGACTTGATTGTCCATTTTCGTGCCGCGCTGCACAACGGTGTCGGCGATCGTCGCCCGATCGATGCAGGTTCCGGCGCCGATCTCCACGTCGTCGCCGACGACGACCCGGCCGATCTGCGGAACTTTTACGTTCTCGCCGTCAGGGCCGCCGGGGATAATGCCGAAGCCGTCTGTCCCCAAAACCGCACAGCTATGGATAAGGCACCTCGCGCCGACTTTCGTGCGGCGCTGGAGAACGGCCATCGGCTCAAGCACGCTGTCGTCGCCGACTTCCGCGTCCGGCCCGACGTATACGTTGGCAATCAGCCTGACGCCGGCGCCGATACGTGCGCCGGCGCAGACCGTACAGTTCGGTCCAATGTACGCAGATGGCGCTACGACCGCTTCCGGATCGACGAACGCGCCGCGGGAGATCCCGACAGGCAGCGCATAGCGGGGCTCGAAGATCGCCAGAAGCGCCGCCATTGCCGCGCGGAACGATTTTACTTTCAAGCCGTCGCGCCCGTCGGGAAAATTCTTTTCATCCGCGACGACGGCGATGTTTTCCGGCAAAGCGGAAGCCAGCTTCGCGGATTCGATAAAGCTCAAACGCTCAAAAGCGCAGTCGTTCAATTCGGAAAGGCCCGCGACGATCCGTTCTCCATTTCCGCAAACAGCTGCGCCAATCCGCTCGGACAACTCGCGCAGAGTGTACGAATTTCCCATGGCAGCTCTCTCCTTAAATTATCCCTCAAAGGTTGCTGAACGCGCGAAGGCTGATGCGATCGTCCTGCCGGTTATCGTAATACAGTTCGAACGCGACATAACGATTCAGACGGTAACCGATGGCCGCTTCCAAATCGTCATCGTCGCTGTATCTCAGCCAGCCGTAAAGGCCAGGGCGGTTCCGCCCGAGCCACACGCGATACCAGAGCGGAGACGAATCTTCCGTACTGCCTTCCAGCCCCAGCCACATGAATTCCCACGGCGAGAAACGCAGCCCCGCTCTGCCGTCGACATGCCAGTGTTCGAGTCCCATGACGATCTCGGCGTAAGCTTCCGCCGGAATTTTCGGGCCCAACGGGAAATATCTGCCCAAATGAAGCCCGGCTTCCAGCCTCGCGGGACCTCCGGCATGCACGGAAAACCAGCCGCGAAACGAATAGGTCGTGCTTTCGATGTGAGTCGTCACTTTCGTGATGGGTTTGACGGCAATGTCGTTCACCGACGAAGCCCGCAGCATTCTCAGCCATTTGTTCTGCAGCTGTTTCTCCCCGAGCCACCGCTCCATCTCCGCGAGGTGGAAACTGATCCAGCTGAGCGGCAGCCCCGTCAGCGGCGAAAGATACTCGAGCGTCTTGTCGCTCATCCGGTCCGTCAGCAACTGCGGAAGCGAAGCCGACAGCGTCTCCGGAGAAAAGGCGAGCAACAAGGGCGGCCGAAGGTAAAGCTTCAGATCGAGCAGCGCCTCCAGATCCTCGGCGTGAACGCGCACCGAGCAGCGCCATCCCGGAATATATTCGTCGATGATTTTATCGATCTGGCTCTGAAAGCTCTCCGCGCTCCAGCGCAGGGCCTCCGGCGGCACGTTCTCCACGATTTCCCGAAGCGGAGGCACGGCGCGCTCGATATCGTTCTTCATCCAGGCGGAACAGGGCTCCGGCAGACGGGCGCTCCCTTCCGACATTTGCAGGGAAAGGCGCCAGTTCCATCTGCGCGGCGGCTCCATCGAGACGAACTTCTGATTGACAAGCGAAACCTTAAAACCCGGAAAGAGGCGGCTCCCCACGAGGGCCAACGCCTCCACCGCCGCCTGACGCGAGAGCCGGCTGCCTTGCAGTTCGCGCCAGACGGCGCTCATGCTTCCCTGGATCGAATTTTTGAGCCAAGCCGGAGCATTGCAACGCAACGGAAGCGCGGGCATCGCCCAACCTTTTGCAGGGATAACGCCGAGAAAAAGAGCCGCTGCCAGAAGAACGCATCGCAAACATTCGGAAACGATCGCGGGAACGTGTCTCCTCCGGAACATTCCTTTCGGCCTCCCTCCGCAGCAGCTCATTTTCATGTTATGCCGGGATCACGTCTTAGAACATCTCGCCGAAGCCGAAATGGAACTGCGTCTCATCTCCTTTGGCCACGTCGACGCGGATATTGCCGAGCGGCGTCTTCACTCTGACGCCGACGCCGGGAGCATCTTCCAGATTGTCAAAGCTGAAACCGGCCCCCCGAGTCTTATCCCACGCGTTTCCGATGTCGTAGAAGGCGACGATCGAGAAGTTCTCGTCGATGGGGATGCGCAGCTCGACGTTGCCAAGGAACATCTCGTGTCCCTTGAAGTCGCCGCTTTCATAACCGCGCAGGCTGTTGGCGCCGCCCAGCGAGTAGCGCTCGGAAAGCGGGATGGCTCCGTCGGAGAAACCGGCGCGCACGCGCAGGGCGAGGATGATCGGCCGGTCCTCGGTCTGTCCGAGGTCGATGTAGTCCTCCAACCCCTTGATAGGCACGTAGGCGACGGCTTCGGCCCAGTACTTGGTGTAATCCCATTCGCCGCCGAGAGCTTCCCAGGCGTGTTCGACGCCGATCGTCTCGCGGTCGCCCTTGGGGTAACTCAGATATTTGTCGACGTTGTTGCGAGTCAGTTCAAGTGTCGTTGAAAAGACCTTGCTGTTCAAAGAATCCTTGTCAACAATCGCGTCGAACGAATATTTGGGATGACCAGGATAAAATTCTTTGCCCTTAATAACCTTGCTCTTGTGCCAGTCAGCGGTCAGATACCAGCTGAACATCTCGCTACCGCCGAACTTGCGTCCGAAACCGGCGTACATGCCGGTACGATCCTCCTCGTATTCAAAAACATTTCTTCGGTCGCCTTTTCCGTCGTTGTAACGATAGGTCAGATCGTCGTCTTCGCGCTTGTAGGCGCCGATCTTCCAAGAAAACGTCTTCTTGTCCATGTAAGGATCGGACAGCGACAGCCAGTAATTCTTGTAGTCGCCCTGATCGAAGCCGATTTCGAAAATCCTGGCCCGGCCGCCGAGATTGCTTTCGCGGTAGGAAGCGCCGCCGCCCAGTCCGCTGCTCGACCCGTAGCTGACCGAGAAGATCAAGCTGGCGCTTCGCTTCTCCTTGACGGTGACAATCACGTCGACGTTGTCGCTGTCTTCGACCGGTTCAAAACCGACGTTGACATCCTCGAAGAAGCCGAGGTTGCGCAGCTTCGTGATGGAATGGCGCAGGAGCGTCGAGTTGAAGAGATCCCCGTTTTTCAAGGGGATATTGCGGCGGATGACGTAGGTTTTGGTGCGCCGGTTGCCCTGGATGACGATGTCGTTGATGCGCGGCTCGACGATCAGCACGGTGACCACGCCGTCTTCCACTTGCACGTCCTGCACGCGGGTCATGACGTAGCCGTCGGCCTGAAAGCGTTCTCTGAGGCGCTGGATGTCGTTCCTGAAAAAAACGCGGTTGAAGATCATGCCGGGCTGCGTGAAGAGCATTTTCTTCAATTTGTCTTCTTTGTAGATCGTGTTGCCTCGGAAACGAATCTCTTTGATGGTCGGGTTCTCGGTGACTACAAAGGTGAGAACAAGCTCCCCGTTCGCGTCCGCGGCGACTTTCGCGTCGACATAGGAGAAAAAGCCCTGGTCGTAAATCGCCTGGATATCGTCCATGACCTGTTGCTGATTCAGCTCATCGCCGACCTTGGTCTTCACCGCCCGCAAGATATGAGAAGCGACAACTTCGTTGTTTCCTTCGACCCTCAGGGCAGAAACCGTTTGGGCACAAGCGGCGCTGCCGACGGCGAGCAAAACGAAGCACATTGCGAATAATTTTTTCAAAGAACGAACCAACTGTATTCCCTCCATGACCCTCAAATTAATGGAACTCGAGCACAACTGAGTTATTGCTTTTATACAGCGCTTTCCGGCCAACCTCCACAAGACGGTACATATCGGCGTCGGAAAGCTTTGACGCGGCCGGCCGGGGACGGGCAGCCGTCCTCGCTTCGGCGCCGGACATCCCGGTGTCTGTCAGCGACCTGTTCCCCGCGGCTTGGAGAGAGTTGCCGGTTTGCGCCGGCGGCGCGCTGCTTCGCATGGGCTCCGCAGTCCTTTTTCCCTCTGACGTCGGCCACTCATTATAACGGTCCGTCTCCGTTCTCATCAACTGCGGCGCTGAAAAATCTCCCCGCCGGCCGCTCGCCTCCGCCCTCTGCATTTGCGACAAAACAATCGGCGTTTCGGACTCGGACACGCGCAGAGGGCTTGCCAGGAACAATACGGCCGCGAGGGCCGCCGGTAAAATCATCACAGAGGTACGGACGGAGCGGCGCGCATTTCCGCCCTGATGGCATAACAAAAGCTCCTGCCGGGCGTCATCAAGCTCAGCACGAGCGCATTCAACATCAAGTATGGCATCGGAAAAATTTCCGTCGGCGCTCATGCTCTGAGCGCGCCGGATCCAACGAATCACCCGGCTGTATTGCTTATCGAGCATTTTTCCTCCTTGTGAGACAATGGAATTATCTTATTATCCCCGCTGCCGTTCCGGAAGTTGCATATTCCTGAGAAAACCATTCTTTCAATTGTGCCAGCGCCTTCTTCTTCAGACGATAAACGTGGCTGACGTCAAGGCTCATTTCTTCCGCCAGTTCGCGGGCGTTTCTGCATTCGACCACCAGCTCGCGCAAAATGTGCGCTTCGCGTTCGGGAAGCTGAAGAAGGCCCTCCCGCAGCATGATGATCTCCTCGACTTCCCGAAATTCCGCCGTTTCATCGCCGTCTTCGCACTCCACGTCGACGGGGATCGGGGCTTTGCCCTCCACTCTCTGAAGAAAATTGAGCATCTGCCCTCTGATTCGGTAACAGGCATAAGTGGTAAAACGGTGCCCCAGGCTCACATCGAATTTATCGACGGCGCGTATTAACGCCAGGGTCCCCTCCTGCACGAGGTCGGAAAAGCGCTGCCCGTTGACCCTGAACTTTTTGGCGACCCAATAAACCAGCGGACGATAGGCAAGGATGAGCTGCTCTCGCGCCTCCTCGTCTCCGGAGGACATCGCAAGCCAGAGTTTTTTTTCTTTTTCCCATTGAAGTTCACTTGCTTCGGCCATTTCGTCCTCCCACAATTGGATTTTTATCTATTCTACCAGTTCTTGGGGCTTTTTGCTCGCTGACGCCGGTTTCAGTTAAGAAGAGCAGACGGCCCTTTTCGGCGCCAAGGAGGCCTTTTCATTGAAAAAACATTAAAACGGAACCGGCAACGATTTCCGCGAAATCCCTTGCGATGAAACAGAGCTGTGGAGCGTGTCATTGTAAAAGCAGAGGACAAATTTCTCCCCTGTGTCCTCAAGTCCGGTCAAAGCGCAATTATTCATACGAAAGTTTTTCCAGACCGCTTCCAGCGAGAGGTTCAAAGCTTCGGCCAAAAAAGCCCGCAAAGTTCCGCCGTGAGAAACGACCAAAATACGCTGTCCCCGCGCTTTCCGCAAGGCGGCAAGAACTCTTCGGACACGGCTCCTGATCTCGTCAGGCGATTCCGCATTCGGGATTTTCACGGAGAACGGATGCGCCGCCCAATGCGAATAATCTTCGCCGCTCTTTCGCAGCGACGAGATGCTTTGTCCTTCCCAATCGCCAAAGCCGATTTCGCGCAGATCCTCCATGACATGAAGGTCGCTCCGCCTACAGCCTGCGGCAATCGCAGCCGTCGTCACGGCTCTCTTTAAAGGGCTGACATAAATTTCCTCGGGAGCCCATTCGGCGATCCGCTCCGCAGCCATTGCCGCCTGTTGCATGCCCAGCTCATTCAAGGGAATGTCCATGCGCCCCTGAAAGCGCATCTGCGCGTTCCAGTCAGTCTGGCCGTGGCGCAGCAGTAGAATTTTTCTCATCGTCATCCAACGCTCTCCTGAACGATCAACTCATCCGACGACCTTCCGCCGGAATTTTCATTTCGATCGGTGCTTTTCCGTTATCCTTACGCCAGTCTTCGGCAGGAAACCGGGCGGCCTTTTTCGGCGCCGCCGCACATAGTCTTTCCCCCGCAGAAGCGCAGCGCCCCGCACAACGTTGCAGAAAACGGCAGGACCATAAAATGATACCTCATCTGAACGCGTCGTTTCAAGACGTTTTTTTGGACTTGGGGCGACGCCGGCTTTCGTTCGGATCGTTTCCTGCCAATGGACAAAAAAAGCGCCTCCAGCGAATTTTACAGGCTGGAGGCGCTTTTTTACTCCGAAATGGAGCTGCGATGACCTACCTCATCTTGTCAGGCTTTGTCCGCCTGCTCGAAACCGCACTGCAGAGCCTTGAGATTCATCGGCAGAAACTGCGGTTTTTTCTTGCCAAGCTTTTCTTCCACGACATGTTTCGCAGACTCGCGGCTGATGATCCCGGAGGCGGCGACGGCCGCGCCCAGCAGGACGATATTCGCCGTCTTGGGGCTGCCGCACTCGGCCGCGAGCTTCTCGGCGGGAACGGGAATCACCGTGATATCCTGACGCGGATTTTCGTATTTCACGAGATCGCTGTTATAAACCAGAACGCCTCCCGCTCGGGGCGAGCTCTCGAATTTGGCCAGCGACGGCTGATTGAACACCACGCAGACATCGCACTTGTTGATGATCGGCGAACCCACAGGCTCTTCGCTGACAACGGTGCTGCAATTGGCGGTGCCGCCGCGCATCTCGGGACCGTAGGAAGGGATCCAGGATACGTTGCGCCCCTCGTCCATACCGGCATAGGCGACAAGCTGCCCCAGCATCATGACTCCCTGCCCGCCAAAACCGGCCGCGATCAATTCTTTGTAAAATCCAGCCATTTTCCTTCCTCCTATTCAAAGTCCTTGAACACGCCAAGGGGATAATAGGGGATCATGTTCTTCATCTGCCAGTCGAAGGCGTCAAGAGGCGAAAGCCCCCAGTTCGTAGGACACGTCGAGAGAATCTCCACGAAGCTGAAGCCTTTCCTGTCGATCTGGTTCTGGAAGGCTTTTTTAATCGCTTTCTTGGCTTTGGCGATGTAGGGTTTCGCCAAAGAAACCCGCTCGATATACGCAGGCGTCTCCAGAGACGTCAACAATTCGCACATGCGGATGGGATATCCGGTCAGCTCGGCGTCGCGCCCCTGGGGACACGTGGTGGCCTTCTGCCCGATCAAAGTCGTGGGAGCCATCTGGCCGCCCGTCATACCGTAAATGGCGTTGTTGATAAAGAAGACGCAGATCTTCTCGCCGCGATTGGCGGCGTGGATGATTTCTGCCATACCGATGGAGGCAAGGTCTCCGTCGCCCTGGTAGGTAAAAACGACCTTATCGGGCAGAACCCGCTTGATGCCGGTCGCCGTCGCCGGCGCCCGGCCATGAGCCGCTTCGATGAAGTCGATGTTTATGTAGTCGTACATCATCGCGGCGCAGCCGACGGGCGACATGCTGATCGCATCGCCCTGGATGCCAAGCTCGTCAATGGCTTCGCAGATCATGCGGTGAGCGATGCCATGGCCGCAGCCGGGACAATAGTGAGTGTGAACGCCTTTCATCCATGTTTCAGGTCTCGAGTAGACTTTGACTTCAGACATTCTGTTTCCCCCCTAGGCAAAAAGCTTTCTGCACGCGTCTTCCACTTCTTCAACGGAAGGAGCGAAACCGCCGCACCGGCCGTAAAACGTCACCGGATAACGGCATTCCGTGGCAAGTTTTACGTCATCAATCATCTGTCCACAGTTCATTTCCACATCGAGAATATGCCTCACCGTGGCCGGCAAATTTTTGAAGTGATCCGCCGGGAAGGGATAGACCGTGATCGGACGGATCAGCCCCACTTTTTTGCCTTCGGCACGGAGGTGCATGATCGCCGTTTTGGCGATGCGTGCCGTGGTCCCGAAAGCAGTGATGATCACCTCGGCATCCTCGATCATGTAATCCTCGGCCATCGCATCCTGCTTCATCAACTCGTATTTCTTTTGCAGATCTTTGTTGTGCTCTTCAAGAGGGCCCGCCGCGAGATACAGGCTGTGGAACAAGGTGCGCTTGTTTCCGCGCTCTCTGAAACAGCCGACGGCCCATTTCTGCCAGTCGCCGCGTTCTGCGGTGCGTTCTTTGATCTCTACCGGTTCCATCATCTGTCCCATGAAACCGTCCGCCAGGATCATGACAGGATTCATATATTTGAACGCATAATCCCAGGAACGCTGGATTAGGTCGACTGCCTCTTGAAGGTTGCTCGGCGCCAGCACAAACAGATGATAATCGCCGTTGCCGCCGCCGCGGGTAGCCTGATCGTAGTCGCACTGCGAAGGCAGAATGCCGCCCAACCCCGGACCGCCGCGCACCACGTTCATGATGACGCAGGGATATTCGTTTGCGGCAATGTAGCTCAGTCCCTCGGACATCAGCGAAATCCCGGGACTGGATGACGAGGTCATGATCTGCGCTCCCGTGGCTGCCGCCCCAAGCACCATGTTAATCGAAGCGACTTCGCTCTCTCCCTGAACATAAACGCCGCCCACTTCGGGAAGGTGTGCCGCCATATATTCGGGGACCTCGTTCTGAGGCGTAATCGGATAACCAAAGAAGTACCGGCATCCCCCGCTGATTGCGGCCTGTGCAAGGGCTTCGGCACCCTTCATAAGAACTTTCGCCATGATAAAACCCCCTTAGTTATGCGTTCTCGCGGAAAACTTCAATGACCGCGTCAGGACATGTCATAGCGCACAACGCGCAACCGATGCAACCTTCTTTGTACTGCTCCACAGGACGGTACCCCTTGACGTTCAGGTGGTCCGAGATGCGGAGTACTTTCTTCGGGCATGCGTCAACGCACAGCCCGCAGCTCTTGCAGTACTCCTCTGCTACCGTAATTCTCCCCTTTGCCATTTATACAACCCCCTTTAAAATCATTGCTGCCCTGAAAAAATCGTTCGCGAACCGTGTCATACTTAGTTTTCGTCACAAAGGCGAGCGTCTTTCGCCTTTTTATGGCGCCGCCCTTAAGACCCCGCTTCGCGTCGAAGCGCGTCGAAAACTGCGCAAAATCGCGCGGCGCATGTTTCCTGCGGCACGGGCGCGCGAAGACGCGGTATTTTCGACGATGACTTTTAATCGAAATTCGGTGTCAGAAATTTTCCGGCGGAATTCCTCTCCCTAAATTCTGGAAGGGAGATTGTCCTTTTTCCCGAAAGATACGGCCCGCATGATGTCGTGCAGGAATGCCGGTCGCCCAGATCGCGCCGGGTTCCCAAGGAAGAAGCATATATCTGGAGACAGGCCAGACGGGGACACTCTCTCCGGCCAACGCTCTCAGAGTGTCGTCGTAGAGCTCCGGCGACGTTCCCGCATAGAGCAAAGGCAATCCCATGTGCCGCGAGGCGTTTTTAACAAGCTGATATCCTTCCGTTACCGTTTCCACCGTCGTTTCGTTCATCAAATGCGAATTGCTGATCAAGGCGCCGACCTTCAGTCCGCAGATTTCCTCCATGCGGCGGCACATCAACTCAATCTTCTCCACGGTGCACGTCTGAGGACGAAAAGCGTTCACAACAAGCACAAGCAGATACCCCGCCTGAATGATGCGCTTCTGAAACTGCTTCAGCGCCAGCGCGCCCTCGGCATCCCCGCCGATGTCGAGCATCAGCTTGCCGGGGGACGACAAAGCCCAGTCAACCTCCGCACTGACGACCGGCATATCCGCCCATTTCGCCTGCCCCGGTGCGGTCAAAACCGTAAATCCCTTGTTCTCCAGCGCAGTGACGACCTGTCGGATGCAGAAATATGGATTGATGATGTCAGCGTCGGCAATCGTCACTTTTTCCTCAACCATCTTCAAGCCCAGAGCAAGATTGAGGACCCATTCAGTTTTCCCGGATCCCAGAGCGCCCGTGACCGCTACCGCTTTCGGCCACTCATAACGCTGGATCAGATCCTTGAAAAGCTGCATATCAACAGGCATTTTTATCCTCCCCCGCGTTTTTGCAAAGAAAAGTTCCCTATTTCGTGTTTCATGCAACGTGCGCAGTCGTCATCTCCAACGAGGAGCGGTGAAAGGCGATAAAAACTATCGTAAAGTCAGCGGCATAAAGCACGCGAAAGAAGCGTTGCAGACTTTTGTCCCGTCTGTCGGCCAGTTTTTGCGAATCGCGACGCAGAACACAATCTTCCATTCAGCCGATCCCTATATATCTTTTCTATCTTCATTCTACCTTATTATTTTAATAATTCCAGCCCCTGCAAATCCGCCGACAATAATTTATTTTAAGATTTTACCAAGTGAACTTTCCGTTATCATCGGATCTTACAGTGTGTCGACAATTTATTTTTTAACAATTCTCAATAGTAGAATTTATTTTTCGTCCCCAATGAACGGCACAGTTCGCGCAAAAAGACAAAAGAATCAATGAGGTTTCTCATCGATACTGATTCCCCAAGATGCTTTTAATTGAAACTCGGGATGAAAAGCCAATATTACGCTTAAAGGCTCCACCCCATCGACAAAAAAACGGACCTTCCCCGCTTGGCAAGGAAGGTCCATCAATCCATCACGACATACTTTCTGCTGATTTTCGCCGCCCTGCGGAGGACGTTTCATGGTTACTCGAGCACTTCTCGAGGAGGGGAAGATCCACAAAGCGCGTTGCGCAGACCGCGTAGCGGCGGGGATACCCCCTGAGCGGCTGGACTTTCTCGGAAGGCGGGGAAATTCATCTGTCGTCTTCTGTCAAGAATCAGTATTCAAAAATCTCTTCAGCTCAGGCGGTAACGGAAATCTTCCCTGACTCGGCCATCGCCGCATAACGCCGGTACTTCGCGTCCGCCTGAACTTCCGCCATTGCCAGAAGGCGAGCGGCTTCTTCGGGGAAGGTTCGGCCGAGCGCCGCGTAGCGGACTTCGCCCATGAGGAAATCGCGCAGCGGAATCGTGGGCTTCTTGGAGTCCAGGACGAAAGGATTCTCTCCCTTCGCGACACGGCGCGGATCGTAGCGGTACAGGTGCCAATAGCCGGATTGCACGGCCAACTTGCTCTCGGGCATCGCATAGCTCATCCCCTTGACGATGCCGTGATTAATGCAGGGCGCATAGGCGATGATCAGCGACGGTCCGTCATACGACTCCGCCTCTTTCAGAACTTTGATGAAATGAGCTGGATCGGCGCCCATGGCGACTTGGGCGACGTAGACGTTGCCATAACTCATGGCCATCAGCCCCAGATCCTTTTTGCCGGTCTTCTTGCCGGAGCTGGCAAACTGCGCGACAGCCGCCACCGGGGTGGCTTTTGAAGACTGGCCCCCCGTGTTGGAGTAGACTTCCGTATCCACAACCAGAACGTTTACGTCGGGGCCATTCGCGAGCACGTGGTCGAGTCCGCCAAAGCCAATATCATAGGCCCAGCCGTCGCCTCCGTACATCCACATGGACTTTTTGACAAGGTGCTCGGTGTTGTTCAGCAGGTCGCGCAGTTCTAGACTGTCCTCGCCGCGGGCGTACGCCATTTTGGCGGCCGTCTCCACCGCGTCGCTGTACGTCCGGCTGCCTTCGCCCTCATGGTAATGATCTTTCCATTCCTGCAGCGCCCGAATCAGTTCGGGGTCGCGAGTCTTGCCGCCGAGCAGCTTCTCGGCAGTCATCAGCAGGCGTTCGCGCTGCTGCTGGACGGCCAGGCACATGCCAAGGCTGAATTCGGCGTTATTTTCGAACAGTGAGTTGGAGAACGCCGGCCCATGGCCGCGGTTGTTCTTCGTATACGGCACGCAGGGACAGGCGGCGCCCCAGGCCTGGGTGCAGCCCGTGGCGTTGGCGATGTACATGCGGTCGCCGAAAAGCTGCGTCATGGCTTTCATGTAGGGAGTCTCGCCGCACCCCGCACAGGCTCCGGAGAACTCGAGCAGCGGCTGCTCGAACTGGCTGCCTTTGACGGTAAATTTATCCATCGGATTCGCTTTCGGCGAGAGGGTCAGCGCATAATCCCAGTTTTTCTGCTGAGGCAACTGGGTCTCAAGCAACTTCATCACGAGCGCTTTCTCCTTGGCCGGACAGACTTCGGCGCAGCTGCCGCAACCGACGCAGTCAAGAGCGCTGAGCTGGATGCGGAACTTCAGGCCTTGAGCGTTTTTCAGACCGCGGGCATTCACCGTTTCAAAGCTTTCCGGCGCGTTCATCGCCTCTGATTCGTTCAGCAGGAAAGGTCTGATGGCCGCATGCGGACAAACAAAGGAACACATGTTGCATTGAATGCACTTTTCCGGATTCCACTCCGGCACCATCACTGCCGTACCGCGCTTTTCATACTTGGAGGTCCCCAGCGGCACCGTACCGTCGGCCGCGTCAACAAAAACGCTGACGGGAATGTCGTCGCCCTTCAGACTGTTGACAGGGATCAGCACCTTGCGGATATAGTCGGGAAGCAAAGGATCAACGCGTTCTTCCGCCGCCTTATCCTCGGCATTTGCCCATTCCGCAGGCACTTCGATGCGGATCACGCTGGCGCCGCCACGGTCGACTGCCTCGTAGTTCATGCGAAGAACCTTGTCGCCCTTCGCACCGTAAGTGCTTTTGATCGCTTCCTTCATGTACTTCACGGCGTCTTCGAAAGGCAGAATGCCCGACAGCTTGAAAAACGCCGACTGCAGCACGGAGTTTGTGCGGTTCCCCATGCCGATTTCCATGGCGATGCGGGTAGCGTCGATGATGTAAAAATTGATATGTTTACGAGCCAGATCCCGTTTGACGGAAGCGGGAAGATGCCGCTCCAGATCTTCCGGTTTCCAGGCGCAGTTCAGCAAGAAGGTGCCGCCGTCTTTCAGCTCGCCTGAGACGTTGTACTTGCCGATGTAGGCTTGTACGTGACAGGCAACGAAATCGGCCTGCGTGACCAGATAGGTGGAACGGATCGGCAGCCGTCCGAAGCGAAGATGCGATCTCGTCACGCTGCCGGATTTCTTCGTGTCGTATTCAAAATAAGCCTGAACGTATTGGTCGGTGTTGTCTCCAATAATCTTGATGGAGTTCTTGTTGGCTCCCACGGTACCATCGGAACCAAGTCCCCAAAACTTGCAGGCCACGGTGCCTTCGCTCTCGGTGACGATATTGGGCCCGAGCTCCAGCGAATGATAGGTCACGTCGTCCTTGATGCCGATCGTGAAATGGTTCTTGGGCTGGATCGAATCCATATTGTCAAACGCGGCGATCATCTGCGCCGGAGTGACATCTTTGGAAGACAGGCCATAGCGCCCGGCGATGACCATCGGCGCCGTGGAAACATTGGAGAACGTCGAGCAGACGTCTTCGTACAGAGGCTCGCCCGGCGCGCCGGCCTCTTTGGTACGATCGAGCACGGTCACGCAGCGCACGCTTTCCGGCAGAGCGGTAAGGAAATGTTCCGCAGAAAACGGTCGATAAAGATGGACTTGCAGAAAACCCACTTTCTGGCCACGTGAGCGCAGCTCGTCGACAACTTCCTGAAGACATCCCGACACTGAGCCCATCGCGATAACGACCCGCTCCGCGTTGGGGTCGCCATAATAGTCGAAAAGGTGGTAACTGCGGCCGGTCAGAGCGTGGATGCGGTCCATATAAGACTGCACGATGTAAGGCATGCGCAGATAGTAACGATTGCAGGCTTCCCGCGCCTGGAAAAGCACGTCGGGATTCTGCACAGTGCTGCGCTGTACCGGCCGGTCGCTGTTGAGAGATCTCTTGCGGAACGCCAGCAGCGCTTCTTTATCCAGCATCTCGCCAAAATCGTCGTATGACAGCATCTCGATTTTCTGGATTTCATGAGAAGTGCGGAAGCCGTCGAAAAAATGCACGAAAGGCACGCTGCCGGCAATCGCCGCGAGATGCGGCACAGCCGCCAGGTCGGCCACTTCCTGCACGCTGCCCGAAGACAGCATGGCAAAACCTGTCTGCCGTACGGCCATGACGTCGGAATGATCGCCGAAAATCGAAAATGCGTGAGTTCCGACCGTCCTCGCGCTGACATGCAGCACGCCCGGCATCAACTGGCCGGCAATGCGGTACATTGGCGGAATCATCAGCATCAATCCCTGCGACGCCGTATAGGACGTAGCGAGCGCGCCCGACTCCAATGCTCCGTGCATGGCGGCCGCCGCGCCGAACTCGGCCTGCATCTCCATCAAATGGACACGCTGACCGAACAAGTTCTGCCGACCGCGCGCCGACCATTCGTCCACATGCTCCGCCATCGGTGAAGAAGGCGTGATCGGATAGATCGTCGCCACCTCGGTGAAGGCGTAAGACACGTGCGCTGCCGCTTCGTTGCCGTCAATCGTCATGATCTGTTTTGCCATTTCAGTCTCCCCCTTTTTGGTACGGTTCCCTGATCTGCCCTTTGCCGCATCTGTTTTTGGTTTTATTTCCAAGGATCCCATACACTCAAATTATACACTTTTTTTCTGAAACCAATGCATAAAATGAAAAACTAAATATTTATAATTGATCAAAAAATATCGTTCCCCGCCAGTTCATGATTTTGCAAATCAACAGCTCACCATAAAGGAATTTAAGGAGTCACTGAAAGAAGTCGCTCATTATATAATATGGTTGAGATGTTTTAATTCTCGTTTGAGCGAAGGAGAACGCCCAATGTCCCAACTCAGCTTCGGTAATATAGAATCCACAGATCACAAGGGAAAGACGAAACAGGGAATTATTTCTTGAGCAGATGAACCTAATCATTTGGCGACCTTAACAAACGCCGCCTCACAGAGCCGGACATCGACGAAAGAATTCAGGCGGATCTTGCTGAGTTGAGGGCAAACGCAGATCTTGCAGAACGCCTCAAAGCGCAGACGCTTAAGGATCAGGTCGCAACATGTGCACCCAACAATAAACCGGACTGTGCGGGCATTTATAACTACGGCATCGCCCTTTACCGCAGATTATGGGAACGCCTTGGGCTGGACGTCTGGTTCAAACAGTATCGACGCAATCACCGACTCAAGTTCGACTTCGACCTTGCCGCATTCTTCCTCGCCGCACTGCGCATTCTGGCGCCTTGTTCGAAAAAACGGACGCACGAATACCGCGGGAACTTTGTCTTCGATTTCTCTTCCCTCACCCAGGCGGACCTTTACGAAACCCTCGGGCTCCTGAGCGGGAGCAAGGATGTCCTGATACGTAACGTCAACAAGGGGATCGCGGATATCTACGAGCGAACGATGACTGTCGCGCTTTACGACTGCACCACGTTTTACTTCGAGAGTTTTGATTCCGACGAACTTCGCGCGCGCGGGATGTCCAAGGAGAACCGCGCGAATGAGGTGCAGGTGGTGATGGGACTGCTCATTGACGCCGACGGCATCCCTCTTGACTATGAGCTGTTCCGCGGTAACACGTCGGAGATCAAGACCCTGCTGCAGGTCGTCCGGAAGCACAAGGTAAATTCCGGACTGGGGAAAGTCACGGTCGTCGCGGATCGCGGGCTCAACTGCAAGCTCAACTTGCAGCACCTTGCGGAAGAGGGTTTTGATTACATCGTGCCCCAGAGCATCAGTCGGCTGAAAAAGGACGTGAAGGAGCGGGTTCTTTCCGAGGAGAACTGGGAGCACAGCGAACGGTTCCACGAGGACGTGTTCAAGATGAAGCGTCTGGACGCCAGAGCGGATCCCGAACGTGACGCAGGCATCATCGTCACTTGGTCGCTGAAACGGCACCACCATGACCTGGACGTTCTGGAGGAATTGTGGACGAAGGGGAAAGAACTGATCGCGAAGGGAGCCTCAGCCGTCGAGACATCCATGAAACACGGCTCAAGACAGTTTCTGAAGAGCAAGAAAGGGAAGAAAGGCGAATACGAGGTGAACACCTCTCTCTACGAAAAGCGTAAAAAGCAGGCGGGTTTCTACGTCATCGCCACCTCCAACAAGGATGCCTCCCCGCAGGAGATCTTCGCGAACCTGCGCCAGCTTTGGCGCGTCGAGGAATGTTTTCGAGTGCTCAAGAGCAACCTCGATGCCAGGCCGGTTTTCGTCTGGACGCCGGAACACATCCGCGGGCACTTCCTCGTTTGTTACCTTGCGCTGGTTCTGGAACGTCTTTCCTGTCACCTCATCCGCATGAAGGGCATCAGAGACATCTCGCCTCACAAGCTCGTTGAACTCATGCGCCAGCAGAACGTCACCGTCCTGAGCGGCAGAGCCAGGAGCATGCCCATCAGCCTTCGACTGGGACACGACGGCAGCACGCCGGAGAGAAAGAACGCGGACATCGCGTCGGCCGACGCCGTGATGCAGATATTTGGAATCGCCCCCGTCAATATGATGGAAGCCTATCCCGATCTCAAGAACAAACTCGCTTGTCGACTGCCTTTTGCTGCGCGGGAGGCGACAGGAGGGATTATCCGTAGATCTCGCGGTTGAAAAAAATCGCGCTTACTCTTGATGCTCCATGAGGTTTCTTCGATTCCCCTTGGAAAAGTCGGGACGAGAAAAGGCAACCAGTGGTATTTCGGAATGAAAGTCCATGCCGATGTTGATGCCGGAAGCGGCTATGTGCATACGGTCACAGGAACCGCAGCCAACGCCAACGTCCATGGCGTGATTCGAACACATGCGCTGATGTGTGATGGCGACATGGGATACGGAGATTCGGGACACTTTGGTGTTGAGAAGGGCGAAGGAATCAGAGAAGATGAACATCTGTCACAAGCCGAGTTTCGGATTAGCCGTCGCCCGAGCCGCATCAAGAGCATAGGCAGCCCAGAGCCTTGGACAAATTCCTGAAAACGGGAAAATCATTGACACGCTGTAAAGCAGAACATGTTTTTCAGATCGTCAAGAGATACTTTGGCTGCCACAAAACAGTATACCGTGACATAACGAAAAACATGAACCGCTTCTTTAGTTCCGTTTGGCTGTGCTAATCTTGTCATGTGCACTCGTGTAGAGCGCATGGAAGAGTTTTTCACATGCGGAGCGTAAGTGTCCCTAAAAAAGGAATGTCATAAGCTATTCTCAACTGAATGGGATCACAAGAAACTGAAAAGGAATTTTTTGACTTTTAATCTCTTGCTTCAGCGGCGCTTGGATTGCTTTTTTTCGATAATTAGTTTATTTCAGAGGATCCTAAATATATTCCATCAGTCAGGGACTCTAATAATGTAGTGCTACTTTTGCTATTATTTAGGGCAAGCCTTTTAATGAGAGTCAATATGACTGCTTGGCGATCGTCATGAGCTGCTCGCACAGGGCCACGATCTGGTCGAATTTATCAGGGGCAGTCGGAGCCAGCTTGGGCTGTGAAGGCGAAACATATGAATCAAGGCGAGCAAAGTCACGCAGCTTTTCTCCGATGTCCGAGGCGCTAGTGTCGAGGTAGATGCGTTCGTTCTCACGAGCAGGCGTGAAAGAACTCATATCGATAGCGCGTTGATGTACACTTGGTGGTTCGTGAAACGTTTTCTTGTAATAGGAGCTGAACGTCTTGAGATCTGGAAAGCCGCTGTCGGCAGCGATATCAGTGAGACTATGATTGGTGTTGTTGAGCTGATACATCGCGTGACGAAAGCGGATGCGCGTGAGGTAATCGTAGAACGAAATACCGACGTTACGCCGGAAAAACGACGAAAAATACGTGCGGTTGTAACGTGCCACTTTGGCAGCAGCGTCAAGCGTAACCTTTTTGTCGAAATTTTTTTCAAGCCAGTTGGTGACGGTCTGGATTGTTTTCAGATTCTTGCGGTCACGGGGAGATTCAATCATAGGGCTCTGTTTAACGGGGAATCCTGAAAGCAAAGTGCCCATCAACATGTTGAAAGCGCCACGGAGGATGAAGCGAGAAGATGGCGCGTTAAAGAGTGCAGCAAGCATCATTTGCGCTGCATACTGTCGAAGAGCAGCAAAACGCTGTTCGTCGCGGTTTGTCTGGTTCGAGATGCAGGCAAACTCCAGCTTGGTGTGTGCCGATTCCATCTGCGTAAAGTATTCTGGTGAAAAGTGGATCACAAGCGCGGTAGATTCCTTTTCTTCAGAGACTACGGCATGCCCTCGATTGGAGTTGACAAGATACACGTCATTTTCGCGTATCTTGTGAACGTTGCCGTCCACACATAGGGTAGCCTTTCCCTTGAGAAGAATTGTCAGTTCATATTCGGGATGCCAGTTAAAACAGAAGAAGTTAACATCGCGGACATACAGCTCCAGCGGGAAGGACCATAGATGAGCGTTGCTTGTATAGATGTATTTCATGATGCCTCCTGAGTTTGAAAAGCGATTTATGAATATTTCCCATAGGGAGATTGTTTGTGTGTCTTTTAATTATAAAACAGTCAGAAGGAAAATCAATCAAAATTCCTGTCCCATTTTGAAACGGGGGACTAAAAGATGTTTCTGAGAATTTATATTTACTCAGGAACGGGTGCTCTTTTAGCTTTGTGTCTGATTGTTCAGAACTTTCCCCTTGTCAACGGAGCAGAAATTTGATCAAATTTGAATGGATGGTATCACCCAATATGAATTGCAATAAATCCATAGGAGGCACAAGATAATGACAAAAGCACAAAAACTAAGAGAACTTCTGACATCCGATGGTATTATCACTGCCCCCGGTGCATATGATGCGTGGTCAGCGCGACTGATTGAGCACGCCGAATTTTCCGCTGTGTACATGACCGGCTACGGCGTGTCAGCCAGCGTCCTCGGACGCCCTGATATCGGGCTGATGAGCTTTCACGAGATGGTTGAGTCAGTGCACAATATCGCTGAAGCCACAAACGTTCCTGTGATTGCCGATGCTGACAACGGCTACGGAGGTTCGCTTAACGTAGTGCGTACAGTACGCGCGTACGAGCAAGCCGGAGCATGTGGCATTCAGCTCGAAGATCAGGTGATGCCCAAACGATGCGGACACATGGAAGGCAAACAACTTATCCCTTGTGAGGAAATGGTTGCTAAAGTTCGTGCGGCTGTCTATGCGCGGCGCGATCCTGACACGGTGATTATCGCCCGCACAGACGCTCGTGCCGTCAATGGCTTGGACGATGCCATCGCCCGAGGTCATGCCTTTGAAGAGGCGGGGGCTGACGTGATTTTCATCGAAGCACCGCAGTCGATTGACGAGATGAAGCGTATCGTTGCAGAGTTTCCCAACCGTCCGCTACCGGCCAACATGGTTGAGCACGGCAAGACGCCTAACTTATCGCAGAAAGAGCTAGCTGCTCTGGGTTTTAAGATCGCAATCTATCCGGTCATGCCCATCTACGTCGTTACGAGAGCGCTTTCTGCTGCGCTCGCGAAGCTGAAAGAGGCAGGGACTAGTGAGGCGTGTCTGGACGATATGGTTGATTTTCCTTCATTCAACAAGTTAATCGGTCTTGACGAGGCCCGCTCGTTAGAGAAGTCGTTCACCTGCGGGAAGTAATTGGTATCATCGGCGATCCTTTTGCTATTACAATTAGGGCTAGTCTGAAAAATTTCATATTGCCCAAATGTACGTTAGTCAATGATGTGAGACCGAATAAGCAAAAAAATAAAAGCTCAGAAGTTGGCATTAGTTGTAAGTCATTC